>Ga0214478_101604_pt1 | contig 11007 bp, 10 predicted proteins | sample M1_20Mar14CPVII9_2_FD_178001 | JGI IMG/M metagenome (GOLD analysis project Ga0214478, IMG submission 178001) | Marine eukaryotic communities from Monterey Bay, California, United States - M1_20Mar14CPVII9sort6BwellD7 | ecosystem: Environmental > Aquatic > Marine > Unclassified | place: USA...
TGATCCCAATACAACTAACTCTGCAGCCGCTGAGGAATCCAAAATAGATAATAATACCAAATCAGGTGGAAGACAACGTCCAATAATGTTTGCCAAGAAGGAGACAGAACGTACTGCCAATGCACGGAAGAATTCATATGCCTATAAAAAACAAAGTGAAGAAAGTGAGGAATGGATACCATTAGATGTGCATAGTATCGAAGGCAAGTGGTCCTCTGAGACAAATGAGGCATTGAATAAGATTAAATGTAAGAATACGGGGAATGAATTAAAACTTAGTAGTGACGTTGATGGGGATGAGGGGTATGTCAAGAGTTTGAATTATTTGGATGCATACTCGGGTGAGGCATTTGTTGAAGATCTTTCAGATTGGAAACCCTCAAATATTGCCACCGAGGCTGATGGTATGGAAACGGAAGCAGATGGAACAGCGTCAAATGATGTTGCTCGTGCCACTGAACAAGCTACCGCTGAGTTGGCTGCCAAATTGGCCATTTTGTTGCAGACTGGTAATGGTACAATGATACCATATCGTGTCATACGATCTAGGTTTCAGGTAAACAATGTCTCCGATGAGTTACTTACCATGGCTCTATCATCGTGTGCTGTTTTGGTACGGGGTAACTTTGCATTAAAATCGAACTTAGCCAAGTTTATCGACACGTCTGCTGAGGGGGGTGGGGAGAAGAGAAAGAAAATGATAAGAGAGTTGCGTGATTTGATATTATTATTGTTGAGTATGCATGGAATGATCCAACGAGAACGATTGATCAAGACATACGCAGTCAAGAGTGAAACAACAGAGGGATATGAATCAATTGATGGTGATATGATTACATTCATCTTAAAGACTGTGGCAAGAAAGGATAATGATTGTTGGGTAGCAAAGGTTGACGACGATGAAGAATTTGGATCCAAGTTTCCTGAAGTAGCAGCTTGTCATGCCTTGTATTGGATGAAGAAGAAGGAGTTGTTGAATGAGTTGGTAGAGTTGTATGAGAATGTCGAATGATCTTATCTTAAAGAGGTAATAACTACAGTGGTTATCTAACATTTAACTTTTCCACATTGACAAACCAATCCTCATACAACTTCGCCCAATACAAATAAAACTGCATAATCTTGCTTACTACATCCCTCTATCACTGGCATCTCGGCCCCAGGCTTGACAGGAAAATCACGAAGATTGGCATTCTTAGGTTTGCAAGTATCTCCTCTGTATGCAGCAGACCTACATGGTAGATGAGTAACATCATAAAGAGTCCCCTCGTCTAACTCCCACCTTCCATCGTCGTGTACTGTTAATATAGTTGTGATCTTTCTAGCCCCCGTCACTAAATACTGCTTCTGAGGTATAATCTGTTTTGTATCTTTATTTAAACTCTTACTGGCCAATGGAAATTCAGGTGTACTCATTATTAATCCATGTTCTTCTACCCACCAATCCGTAGGGTCAAACTTCCAACCTGGCAAGACAGAGGGACAGATGAGATTATTATATGTATACTTATCATAACACATCATACACACATCATGTGTATATCATACCTGCTGGTGCCACATTGTCGTTAGCACCTAGTCTACGATCATAATCCTTTAGAAATACTCCTCTTGGTCCTGGATCATCTCTCCATAGTCCCCATTGTTCCGCCCCACTTCCACTTGATGATTTTGGATCTCCCAAGGCAGCGATGAATCTAATTGATGGATACCTATGTTGTTGGAGAAAAGTTCAAGTACACAAAAGTGAACATAGCTTTATATGCAAACAATATCTTAACATACGAACATTGTCCATCGGATGTTTATACATACAAATATACCATAACTCACCGCTGAACAACTGTCTTCTTCTGGGTGTCATCAGCGGATGCAACTCGAGGTACTATTGATGTGAGTATTGCAGATGATAAAGTAGATAATACCATACGCCGCGAGTGTATTATCTCCCCATGATTACTATGAGAAGATGAAGGGACGGTAAGGCCATTGGCCACCGATAGAGAGAGGATAATACAAATAGCGGCTATCATTCTACAAAGCAAGAGGAATGAGTAGTGGGACCGTTTGCTCGCTTTAAATGATGTTTATTCTTATTTTGAGAGAGAGTCAAGAGTCGAGATGAGTAGGCCATCAAGTCTATCTCCAATTTGTGTTGAGGTAATGTACTAACCAGGTTTATAAGAGTAATAACAACGCTTTTAAATAAATAGTCGAGGAGGAGGAGAAGAAGATACTTATCTCATTAAAACAGCTATCTAAAACTACTGTATGAATTTTGCATCGATAAGAGATGTCATTCCTCTCTTTGCTATTTGCTCGATTGGTAGTGCTGTGGAGTTTTGCTGGGCGTCCGGAGAAGCTGTATTAGTACCATATTTAACTAAACATCAAGTGCCTACATGGGTAGTGTCAACAATCTATCTTTCGAATCCGGTAATTATATCTGAATATGCTCATATGATGTGTATCAGTTGCTTTTCTTACATATTTGCTTTTATGACACGACGATTTGCAATGAACACAATTTGGTTTACTCTATTGCATTTGGTATATCAACAATTACAGATACTAGGACTTTACGTTCAACCTCGTCTCGGAGCATGGTCAGACAAATATAATCAAAGAGTACCATTAGTCATTAGTCTTTCAATAATCGCCATAGTTGGGATAATAACTCTATTATCTGCTAGAACTTTGGGCAGAATATTACATACCCAATTACATAATACAGAAAGAGAAGAAGAAGATTATAATGATGATAAACTATCTACCACATCGATAATAATGTCGTTTGTAGGCTTTGGCCTTGCAGATATTTGCTTCGATTGTCTGCTGATACCCGGCCGTGCCCTGTTAGATGATTTAACAGTTCCACATGGTCGATCGAATGAGGGAAATGCATTATTTACTGCTTTTCAATTGGGTGGTAGATTAATAGCTCTTTTGATTGGTTCATCAACTCTAACAACTTCGGGTTTGTTTGGTTTATTCATTAATGATGCTCACTTTAATGCATGCTTTGTATTAAGTGCTGCATATTTGTTGACGTCAATGTTATCGGTAGTTTTATTTGTAGATGATCGAGGGGCAACATATGATATGATACCAACAAATAACTCAGATTATAATAATGAAAGCGATAGAGATGATAAAGACGAGAATCAAATGCAAATGACACAGACAAAGATGTATACAAGTAGTGACTCATTCTCTTCTACCCAAGAGGAGAGACCAAACCCGAGCCATAGTCTAGTAGTAGATGCTTCAGTACTAGTCTGTCTTGTTCAGGCATTAGGTATGTGAAATCTATCCAAACTTTCAACAGATCTTTTCACTCGTCTAACAAACGATCAACTTTCCATAACTACTAGGATGGACTGGTATTTGTTCCATGTCCTTCTTTTGGACTGCATGGCGTGGAGAGCAAGTCGGGTGTCTTGACTTGGCATTGCAGGGCGTAGTTGGAATGATCACAGCAGGGATACTACCTCGTGTTAATTCACATTTTGGAATATCAACGGTATGGTTTAGTTCCGAGCTATTCTTCCATCTTTTAATGACTCTATCTTGTACTACTTGGATTGACCCGAGACTCTTATGTGGACTAACTGGGATAAACTATGCTGTACATGCAACCAATGGATTGCTCGTTGCTGCTGGTATTGCTTCAGATCCTATCAAAAATAGAGCACATATCATAGCAATGGTAAACAATGCGCTACCAATGGGGCAACTCTTGACAGCCATGTTTGGGGGTATGATTGCTCAGTACTTTGGAGGTTTTGAGTATGTTTTTCTTTGCTTTGGAATCATTGGTGCCAAGGTCACAATTGGTGTGTGGCTTTACTCATCAAAACATGGTCTCATTGACGTGAATGACAAAACTCATGACAATAAATTTCATAAAGATCACAAAGACATAAGCGATTAGATCATAATACGACGTCGATATCTATAATGCACATACACTAGCAATAGTAGATGTCTTGTAAAATATGTGAGACATAAGAAGTCATTGTACCGGTGTGAGAAAAAAAAATTCAAGGGGGGATTACGATAGTAGGCCTATTCCAACGTAATACGAGAGGTTTAAAGGTTGTAGTGTACTAAATTATAGTTGATTAAGTGGAGATTATTATAGGTATAAAGACCCTGCAATTCAAGTTGCTCAAGTTGCAAAGATACATATAATTATTGCAACTACAATTTTATAATAAATTAATTTATTATATAATTGAAATCAATATACAATATTACAACACACATACAATGGATCAACAAGGAAAAGTGCAAGACGACGATCTATTAGATTATAGTGATCGTGATGCTGATTGTCGTCAATCCTCCGCCGGCGGACAAGAAATTGGTAGCAATAGTAATGGACGACGAGCACGTGATAAATTCTCAAAGCTATTCTTTGTTCGACAAGTAGTATTCGGCGGACAACAAAACAAACCACATACCAATAAAGAATCAGCAGAATCATTATCATCGGGGGGTGGTGGTTTGCGTCGTCAAACATCGTCAGTTCCAAAAGAATTAGATTCGGTATCAAAAGGTTGTGGATCGCCAGCACGACGGATGAGTAATGCTGTATTTAGTAGTTTAACAAGTGCTGCAACTTTGAGTAGCACCGGATCATCCAAGGCTGGAGATAACAATGATAAAACAAAGGAGGCATTAAGAAAGTCACAACAACAAGGACCGAATCCATTCTCCTTCTTCTAGGGGAGAGGAGAATGTGCTATTCGAAGAATAAAATTAGTTTATATAAAAATGATATGGGAGAGGAGAATGTGCTATTCGATGAATACAATTAGTTTATATAAAAATGATATATATTTATTACAAGTGTATATGGGTGTAATTGATGATGATGTTTGCCAGAAGGGGATTTAATAAATTGTTGACGATATGTATATAAACGAATAAGATACCCGTGTTAACTTTTGACAAACATTTTCTTTTATATCCTATGTTTATATTTATTCTCTACCTTTATCCAAACCTATTCACCACCTTTTATGCCACCATTGAAAATGATGATTCTCTTCCTTCTCGGGGTTCTTGGCAGCCTCCTTTTTCATCAAATTAAAGGTATGATCGTGTATAATCTTTTCCAAGTCATGAAATTCTTGCTTTAATATCGACTTGTTCTCAATCATTTGCTCCAACTCCTTCTTGGCAAGTATATCACTTTCTATTGCTTGTTCTAGTTTCACTTCTGCATCTCGCTCTTGCTGAAGAGCTTGGGTGAGGAGATCATTATTTGCATGCATTATAGAACTATCACGACGTCTCTCCACGACGTCAACATCATCTTCATAGTGTTCTGTGCTAAGATACCTCATCTCGGCTGCACGTCGCTCCCTTTCAATGCTCTCCGATAAAGCCTTGGCTGTATACTTGGCTTCGAGGGCCTCCTTCACCGCATACTCAGTCTCCACGGCCTTGATTTGGCAGAGTTCAAGTTTATCAGTTGCAGCAAGTACACTCTTTTCAAGCATCATCAGTGCCAGGTCTGAGGCATCCTCATCATTAAACGTCCTTTCCAAGGAGTGACCCTAAGAAGAGGGAATGATAGTACAAGTACTTTAAGGTATCATATAAAGAACCACGCGACATATACAACAATAAGAAAGAACATACTTACCTCTGAACGATCAGCTTGATCTACCTCCTTAATTAGACGCTCAATAGTCTTGATATCCCTGTCCATTGATTTATAATGATCTTCTACTGATAGAGTCTTATCATTCTTCTTTGTATAAATAGTGTTCGCTCCTTTCTCCCCATCCTCATCTCTCATTTCATCCTCTTGCATCTCTGCTTCTTCCACATGCTCAACAGCAGCAACTTTAGACAAATCTTTTGCAAACTCTGCCTCTGCATCTTTCACTTCCAATAAATCGTTATACAACTTCTTTTGACTAAATGTACGAAACATTGACTTCATTTTATTGAAGAATGTCTTTTTATGTTCATCATGTTTCTTCATTTGTTCGTCAGCTAAATCTGCCGCCAGTATAACTGCTGCTTCCATAGACGCAGCTTCGATTCCAGGATCACTCAAATCATGTGCATCAATGACAGCTGCTTCCATATCTTCATCTTTTATTGCTCTTCTGTATGTTGTTGTTGTTGCTGTTGGTTGAAGGTACCACCCGCTTGATCCTGATGGCGTAATACTCAGAAGTACTACGCATAGTATTAAATCGGAAACTCTCATGTCTGCCTGTTATTCTTGTATGATATCTTCCTCACTCTCTTGTTGTATAATATCGTCCTCACTCTCTTTATTCTTTGATTAATATCGCCCTCACTCTCTTTGTTTATGAAAGAAGAAGTCAACAACATCAAAGGAGGTAGGAGTTCTCTTCGAGTAAAATCGTTCTTGGTATCCTTATGCAAAGCAATCTGATGACACCTGCCGATCCTAATAGGAAGCTCACGCATCCCCCCTACAACGGAGGTGCCGTAAGTGTATAACTTTTCACATGATGGCGTTAATTAGGAGCATAGTCGGAAGAAACCTCAGAGCATGAAAATTGTCAAAAAAGGATACCATTTACCGACCTTTCATCACTGCACACCTCTCTCAATGGCAGCTAATCCATCATCCGCTACTATCCGTCGTCGGAAGAACTGTCGCAGTCTTAGACGTCGTGATGGGTTAATTCAGTACGCTCGTGACAATACTTCACAAAATGGTGAAGATGGTATCATTGCAAAGATATTTGATATTCTACCACCATCTCAACAACGTTGGTGTGTTGATGTAGGGTAAGTATTCAAAGCATAGTAGCTGAAGAGAGCTGAAGTATAGATGACTTCTCACTTATTGTTACCTTCTTTTTCAACTGGACTAGATCATGGGACGGGAAACACCTCTCGAATACATACTCACTATTGGTAGAAGATGAACACAACAACAAGTCAAATAATAGTACTAAATGGAACGGTGTACTTATAGAAGCAGATACATCACGATACTCGGAATTGAAGTCATTACATGACCCATTGGGAAATATATGCATAAATAAAGAAGTGTCTTGTCAACCTACATCCACTCAATCATTATTATCAATATTGAAAAGAGATGCACAAAAACTATCATATGATTTCGATTTCTTGTCGATTGATGTTGATGGGATAGACTATTGGTTGTTAGTTAATGTATTGGAGGGCGGGTATAGACCAAAATGTATATGTATCGAGTTCAATCCAACAATGCCAAGTGATCTTATTTATATTCAACCAAGAGATGATAATATCCGACATGGATCTTCTCTCTCTGCAATGGTAGAACTTGCTAATAATGAAGGCTACACATTGATTGAGACTACACTGTTTAATGCATTCTTTATTAGAAATGAACTATATGACAAGTACTTCATCAACGAGGTACCAGATACAAGCATCGAGGCATTACATGAAATAACGATGGGAACTGAGTTATATCAATTGTATGATGGTACTCTTAAACTACATAAATGCAAGAAAATGCTGTGGCATAGGTTGCCTATAGACGAGAAGAAGATGCAAATGTTATCTGATGACAAGAGACTGTTTCCATTTGCTCCGTCTACAGAGGCTAATGATTTACAGAAGAAGAGTGAAGAGATTAAAGAAAGCGCCATTGATGTGTCTGTTTATTGCAATAGTACGGAGACATCAAATGACAACAAGGATACAACAACAACAATAGAGACTAGAAAACGAGAATGTTATAAGAAACTTAGCAAGACTCTCCAAAGGGATGGCTTTGCCTTAGTCAAGGGAACTGGCATATCCCGAAGTGTAGTTAGTGATGCATTACGAGCTGCCAAGTCATTTCTACACGAGGCTGATGAGTCAGTACGACGATCATGTCTCACAAAAGACAGGGCCCGACGGGGATATTCTCCAATCTCAACAGAGAACTTTGCATCACTGATCGGTCAACAAGGTCCAAATGACTTGGTGAAGAAGTTTCGTATTGGTCCAGAGTCTGATTCACTATCATCATTACATCAACCAAATGCTTTTCCAAATGAAAAGATATGGGATACTGAGTATTCATCACAGTTCAAGCACTCGATTGAAGAGTACTTTGAACAAACTTGTCATGCCGCCAATTGTATATTAAAAGCGATATGTGATGGTATCATGGACGACGATAATACCTGTTCAAAGTCTATCCAAGTCTTACCAGAAACAACCAACTCAACTGATAATGAAGAGAAGAAGAAGAATCATACATCAATACTGACATTACTAGGATACCAACAGGGTAGTAGGCATAAGAAAGGTAGTAAAGGTTACATGAGGCCCCTTGTAAGTGCACATACCGATGTCGGCATGATAACAGTGCTTCATTTTGATCATGGCAAATGTGCCAAACTTCAACGTGCAGTCAGAGAAGATACCAGTAGTACAAACACTGAGAATGTTGACTGGGTAGATGTGGACTTACCAATACTTGATAATGATCCAATCTTTGTTGTTAATGTTGGTGACTGTCTTTCTGATCTAAGTGGCGGATCTCTCCGTTCAACACTTCATAGAGTGATGCCTTGTCCGATTAGCAATACATCAGCAGATGATGTCGCTCGAACTTGTTTGGCACTATTTGTCGGTTTGGAGCCTGACACGTTACTTGAATTTCCATCTGGTGAGGTTTTGTCATACGAAGACTGGAGGAAAAACCGAATAGCCAAGGCACAAGCCGTGTTGAAACAAATCCCTAGCTGACTCTTGTGTATCATATCTCATGGTTCCATTCTTATCACCGCCCTTCTTTGGGAGTGGAGGGAGAATATATAACTATGCAACCACTAGACTATGACAGTAGCATAAAGTGTAAAGCTTTTATATCTCTAGAGTATAGTAAGCTACGCTTATCCTGATTAGAAGTCAATGCAAAGCAATTTATTCATTGACCATCTCGAACTCTGCAGGTGTCGGTTTCTACCCAATATCGATTCTCGAGTATGCAAGTTGGGCTTCCACATGGAGCTCAAATACAATGTTTTTGCAAAAACTTGATGCCTTGATGATGTCATTCAAGTAAGCCGTTACTACTACTTGATCAATAGAAACAACAATAATATAACCATGGGAAAGAAGGCCAAGTCAAACGCTGGTAAGAAGAAGGCACAGGATCGTAAGATTGATAAATCTACGTTACCACCACCGCCGCCCAGACCTGAAGATGAGGTATGTAGAATGTAGTTGATGTTTTTCTTCTTCAAGTTGTTGTGTTGATGGGTTGATATTGTATTGCAATTGTATTTGCAAACTGTTAGTTATTGCAATTCCAGTTTGTTTCGTATACTAATCCTAATTTTGCTCAAATGATATACCCTCGTGGGGTACCAATCCAACATCACACAAAAAACACAACAAACAATCATAATTGCAATAAATCAATATTATTATAGGTTGGATCAGCCAAACCTCTAGACAAACCAGCCCTACCCGGTGAGGGGTTTAAAGTCCTAGGAGAAGAAGGATATGATGATGGTGGAGTTGCCGATTTATCATTATTAATTGACTTAGAAGATTCAGTCCAACGTCGTAAGCGTGGTGAGAATGAATACTTCACAGCTCTTAAGGCTGACCTATTACCCCGTGCCACACGCGGACCAATGGCTAAAATGACTAGACGTGAACAGAAGGTATCACTAGCACAATTATTATTCAGTGAAGATGATGATTGTGAAGACAAGGGTCCCAGTGAGGTGTATGTCGAACATGATCCCGCCGATGAGGATGAAAGTATTATGAAACATCGATCGGATAGGTTGGCACAGGCACGTGCGGCATTACGGCTGAGTTTATTGTTGAGAGAACCAGCGTGTGCTAGTTTGAGTTTAAGTGAATTGTGTAAGAGGAAGTTAACACAGGCTGGGAAAGAGGGTGCCGAGGAGGCATTACGATGTGCTGATAAGGCTATTGAGATTGCAGGATCTGGATTTTGGGATAATGATGAGGTGCAATTGGAGGTAAGTATTTGTGTTTTGTAATTTGTCGTCGTTGTGTTTAGTAATGGTGTTGTTATTGTTTGGATGATCCGTTTAGTTTGTGCTTGTTCCGAGGTCTGAGATGCTAGTTTGTTTTATTTTTGATGCTGATATATTATATACCTTTTTCATATGATACCATTGGCTCAAAATATACCCACCAGGCTGAGGACAATCCAGTCCTTGACCCCAAATACGAAAAGAATGCCACCTCTCCCGGTCTAGCCAACCCAACAACATTAAAGCTACTTCCCATCCGTGTCTCCCAATTATGTATGCGTTCTGCCCTCCTCCAACGTGGTAATGCCCTTGCCGCCCTTGGTAAGGAAGCAGAAGCACGTGCTACATACGAGGAGGTATTCCCCATTCTTAAGGATGAACCTCGTTGTGCACGTGTAGATTGGGAACGTCACTCTGTATATGTCAATATTGGTAACACATATGCACGTGAGGGTGATTATGATAAGGCAAATGAACAGTATACGATTGCTGAGAAATTGGGTAATGATCATGTAAACGAAGAAGGGGGGAGTGATCAGGATGGTAGGACGATGGTATTAAGTGCCATGCGTGCACGATCATTTGCCTTGAAGAAGGTGGGCAGGAATGATGAGGCAAAGACATTGATGGGTGAGGTTTTGAAACGAAAGGTCGAAGATGATAAGATTGTTGCCGCCAAGAAGGCAGAGCAGGCTGCTGAGACTGCCGCGGAAGAGAATCCTGCTACTTAATGCGGATTGACTATATAACAACTGGCTGGTAAATGTGATTAGAAAAGATATAGAAAGGATTAGTTTGAGTGGCGACATCAATAGAGGGAGTGCAGGGTCTCAACTGTTTGTGCACATCATAAACTAGTCAAAGTATATGAGTATTCTTCTGTTTGAACTAATAGCATTGAGTAGCAAGCAATATATTTAGATATGTCCACGATCTTGATGATGACCCACATACAACTTGTGCCAGTCAAAACGTGGTAGCTATAAGAATTAGTAGCTAG
>Ga0214478_101606_pt1 | contig 10995 bp, 10 predicted proteins | sample M1_20Mar14CPVII9_2_FD_178001 | JGI IMG/M metagenome (GOLD analysis project Ga0214478, IMG submission 178001) | Marine eukaryotic communities from Monterey Bay, California, United States - M1_20Mar14CPVII9sort6BwellD7 | ecosystem: Environmental > Aquatic > Marine > Unclassified | place: USA...
GTTGGAGGGACTTACAATCATGCTGGGAGTGTTCATCACTTTGATATACACCTATACAATGCCAAACAACTGCTACTGTAGCAAGCCTACATCTCTGAGGTGCCAATTGATGGCCAAACGTTACCTGCTGAGAGTGGGCAAAAAAATCGAAATCTGAGGCATGAAACCTGCCAACATGTGGCTGCAAAAGTATGTTGGAGGGACTTACAATCATGCTGGGAGTGTTTATCACTTTGATATACACCTATACAATGCCAAACAACCACTATTGTAGCAAGCCTACATCTCTGAGGTGCCAATTGATGGCCAAACGTTACCTGCTGAGAGTGGGCAAAAAATCAAAATCTGAGGCAAGAAACCTGCCAACATGTGGCTGTAAAAGTATGTTGGAGGGACTTACAATCATGCTGGGAGTGTTCATCACTTTGATATACACCTATACAATGCCAAACAACCACTATTGTAGCAAGCCTACATCTCTGAGGTGCCAATTGATGGCCAAACGTTACCTGCTGAGAGTGGGCAAAAAATCGAAATCTGAGGCAAGAAACCTGCCAACATGTGGCTGTAAAAGTATGTTGGAGGGACTTACAATCATGCTGGGAGTGTTCATCACTTTGATATACACCTATACAATGCCAAACAACCACTATTGTAGCAAGCCTACATCTCTGAGGTGCCAATTGATGGCCAAACGTTACCTGCTGAGAGTGGGCAAAAAATCGAAATCTGAGGCAAGAAACCTGCCAACATGTGGCTGTAAAAGTATGTTGGAGGGACTTACAATCATGCTGGGAGTGTTCATCACTTTGATATACACCTATACAATGCCAAACAACCACTACTGTAGCAAGCCTACATCTCTGAGGTGCCACTTGATGGCCAAATGTGACATGAGAGTGGGCAAAAAATCGAGATCTGAGGCAAGAAACCTGCCAACATGTGGCTGTAAAAGTATGTTGGAGGGACTTACAATCATGCTGGGAGTGTTCATCACTTTGATATACACCTATACAATGCCAAACAACCACTATTGTAGCAAGCCTACATCTCTGAGGTGCCAATTGATGGCCAAACGTTACCTGAGAGTTGGCAAAAAATCGAGATCTGAGGCAAGAAACCTGCCAACATGTGGATGTAAAAGTACGCTAGAGGGACTTACAATCAGCTGGGAGTGTTCATCACTTTGATATACACCTATACAATGCCAAACAACCACTATTGTAGCAAGCCTACATCTCTGAGGTGCCAATTGATGGCCAAATGTTACCTGAGAGTGGGCAAAAAATCGAAATCTGACTGAGGCAAGAAACCTGCCAACATGTGGCTGTAAAAGTATGTTGGAGGGACTTACAATCATGCTGAGAGTGTTTATCACTTTGATATACACCTATACAATGCCAAACAACCACTATTGTAGCAAGCCTACATCTCTGAGGTGCCAATTGATGGCCAAACGTTACCTGCTGAGAGTTGGCAAAAAATCAAAATCTGAGGCAAGAAACCTGCCAACATGTGGATGTAAAAGTACGCTAGAGGGACTTACAATCAGCTGGGAGTGTTCATCACTTTGATATACACCTATACAATGCCAAACAACCACTATTGTAGCAAGCCTACATCTCTGAGGTGCCAATTGATGGCCAAATGTTACCTGAGAGTGGGCAAAAAATCGAAATCTGACTGAGGCAAGAAACCTGCCAACATGTGGCTGTAAAAGTATGTTGGAGGGACTTACAATCATGCTGAGAGTGTTTATCACTTTGATATACACCTATACAATGCCAAACAACCACTATTGTAGCAAGCCTACATCTCTGAGGTGCCAATTGATGGCCAAACGTTACCTGCTGAGAGTTGGCAAAAAATCAAAATCTGAGGCAAGAAACCTGCCAACATGTGGATGTAAAAGTACGCTGGAGGGACTTACAATCAGCTGGGAGTGTTTATCACTTTGATATACACCTATACAATACCAAACAACCACTATTGTAGCAAGCCTACATCTCTGAGGTGCCAATTGATGGCCAAATGTTACCTGAGAGTGGGCAAAAAATCGAAATCTGAGGCAAGAAACCTGCCAACATGTGGCTGTAAAAGTATGTTGGAGGGACTTACAATCATGCTGGGAGTGTTACTGACCTTGTTGTATATTTTTACATTACCAAACATCTATTATTCAACAACTTGCATCTGTTATACCCCCATAGGACAGCCATCAGTATCAGTGTTTTTACCATTTTTTTTTATATTTTCTTTTATGTTTTTCTTACTGAAACACAGCATGCAAGTGAGGTTTCTCATTAGAAATGGATTAATGGTATCAAGTAGACCACAACAGAATGGTCACTGACTGAGAAATGTCCAATATTGAGAGAGTTACATTTTGTTAGTAAAAAAAGCTTACGGTGTGAAGTTTAGTGGTTGGAAGAAAGCTTTTCTGTAAATGGAGATAAATTTTTACACTCTCATAATTTGACACCAAAAAGATGGGATAATAAATCTCTAGGAACTACCACCACTAGCTTTACCTCTGATATACGATGATAAATAGTATGAGATTATTCTTAGTTGTTACAGTATTAGCATGGTTACATGCAGGAGATGCATTTTGTCCAGCGACGAGTCGCTCAATGATACATAGACCGGCAACTACATACTACAGAAATACTCCATCAATATTACACAGCTCTGAATCCTCTAATGATAATGTATCTCCTCGATCAAAGTTGCGTCAACTTACGGGATTTTCTTTAACGGCCATTAGATCCACTCTTCGAGTCGCCACAGGTATATCTCTTTCGCAATCTATTAGTGGTATACTTCGAAGATTACTATCAATATTATCCCCATCGCTACGATACTTTTTACAACCTTTCCTAATTATGTATTATACACCATTGATGATTATTAGATATTGGGTAGTCGGTCCGTCAGATCAATATGTCGAGGATAGTCGTAAAAGTCATGAGAAGGTGGTTGATGGATGGAGAAGAGCGGTGGAGGCCGCAGGTTTGTAATTCATATGCATGTATTTATTACATCAATCAGTTGTATTTATTACATGCTCATTTGTTGTATCTTCATTGCTGACATCAAATCTTCTCTTGTATCCTTCATACATACAATATTGAAGAAAAGGCAAGCAGTGATAATTATTGGCCAGTTCATTTGATGGTAAGATATCTAAATATCTAATATGCATACTGAAAAAAGAAAGAATTTATTCATTACTTATTGTACTAAACTTTTTCTTTTCTTCTTTGGAATGATTAGGATGACGGAACTATTGTTACTTCCTTACCTCCAGATCCAAATGAATTATTGGATTTAGCTGACGGCATTGAGGAATCTGTTGCGGTCACTTTGGAATCGAATGATAATGCAGCATGATATTAGTATGTGGAAGACGATGCATACTGAAATGTGATGAGTGCTTCTATAATAGCTTTGAAAGGAGAAGAATTAACTGCAATGAACATAGAAAGCTAAACTGCTATGTAAGTAAATGTACAGAGAAGAAAATCCTGTAACGAGTCCGTGCATTGCTATTCTTTATGTACTTCTATCTTTAAAAATAAATGCAAAAATAGATATGTCTTCTGAATCTTCCAAGAGTATCTCTTTATCAAAACCCAATTTATCTGCAACGTCGAAGACAGTTGATAAATCAACCTCATTCCCTTTCCTTCTCGAGCAATGTGCCATGATAAATTTGCAATCTTTTCTATCACGTAGCAATATCCTGACAGTCTCAAAGAGTAGTTTAATAACAGAGTTAACATATATCAAATCAGATCCTAGTATGATATCAAACTTTCTCTCTTCAGTTTGTTGTGATAGAAATGTTGTTGCATGTTCTTTCCCCCACAGTAACTGTTGACAAGATATACTATCATCTTTTATTTTGATATTATTCTCGATATTTGACCTTAACAGTTTCAGTACATCAGTATCTCCATCTGTCAATATTGTTCTTGTATTCTCATGTGATAAAAGATGAGCTAATATGCCACACCTGGAAGATGCGCGTTTTATAGTTTATGAAGATGAAGGAGAAGTGATAGTAACTTCTGTTAGTACATGTCGTAGTTTGCAAGGACAATCATACAATGGCGAATGAAGTTCATTTGAAGCGGCCAAATCACCAAGACAATATATTGAACACACGAAAGCATATGATAAAACGATACAGACGCGGACTTTCCTGCCAAGTCCACTACCCAATTCTAACACTCTAATATGATTGTCTTTCTGCAGTGTTTTATACTCTTCTGAAAGAAGATATTGGCACAAGTAATGTGATGATCTCCATAATGTTAGTCCTGTACTATTCCAAGTTTGTTCGCTATCATCATGAAAACCTTTTATTTCTACTTTTATATCATTATCACATCCATCATCATCCAAGTTGTTAGGGTTGGGATAGATGAATGTATGACTTTCAGTAGGAGGTAGGTCGTCCTCTTCATCATCATCTACTACTGTAGTATCATTATTATTTGGCTGCAAATGTGTATATCTAATTGCTGCATCAACCCAGGGAACTTCTTTTGTTGTGGTTGTCGTCATGATATCTATCGAATTATTGACGGTGGATATTACTGGGAGACCACCACATACTATATATCGGCTATCGGCCATCCGGCCATCAAACTTTTATGAGAGTCGCAATGCGGGGTAGGGTGGTATCTTTTGTGAATCTTTTTTTACATCACATCAACTAGACCAAAACAGGGGTTCATATTAAAAATGGGGTGAAACGCCAGACAGACCGCTAGTGCAAAATCTCAAACTTCAACTCCTCAACTTGGAAAGAAAGTAAAGCTAGCTAACTCTAACAAAACTTGACGATAAATTATCCGTCCTTGATTCTGCCTCTCATTTTATTATGATTGCTCGACAATAATGGCGACGACGGCAGTACAATTAATTGATATTCAATAATCAAATAAAAGTACTGCAATATGATTATGAGTTATGTTATAGATATATTGCAATAACAAATAATATTATCGCCACCGCCGAAGAAGAGCAACATTACTTTATCTTTATGCGATGAAAAATAATTACTCACCCGACACACATACAACATCGCCGGCACCTTTATTGCGCGCTACTACTATATGATAACACACGAGAATAACAATAGACGGCGGTATATTAATTATTAGACGATGATCGCCGCTGATAGCGCTATAACTAATAACAACAAGTTGCATCATCAATCAAAACAATAAGTAAATATTGCTGATCAGCCGCCATCTCTACATATTATATCATTGCAATTTACAAGTCCACCCTAGTCTCCTCGCGTAACTAGAACATTGATGAGTATTATTGCAATGTGCGGTACTATTACATACGTGTCATCGTCGAGCATCGTCGTCATCCTCTGATATCATCGTCATAATATAATATCTATACGTACTCTTCGGTCTGTGACCCAAGCGGTAAGGAAGATGCATGATATAAATCGTATATTCTAGTAATACAAAGAGTGCATTAGATATTAATATTAGGGCGGAATTGTTGGAAATGACTGGATTAAACTTCTTGTGGCGGTCAATTGTAGTGTTTAGATGAGCATGGTACTTATTTAGAATTGTTTGTTGATGGTAGTTGTGGTAGTGTTAGAATATGTTAAGCAGAATAGCGAGGATTAGATGCAGTTAGCGGTATTAACACGTTTGGTGGTATAATGTATTGTTAAACACGTCCATTATTTATAGACCAGCCGAATATGATATGCTGAGAAATAGAGTTAAGATTGTATAATATCCAGTTAGATACTAGATGAGGTAAGGTATAATGTGCATTTGATATGTGCACATCACAACAATATCTAACATACATATCTTATCTCTTTCTATGTTGGTATTCACCCCATCAAAAGTGTATTTGTAAGTAGTATATCATGTGCATATATTCTATACAGTTTTAATTTATATTATATTTAAATAACAACAGCTAACATGTCTTTTGTTTCTTCATTCTCTTTTCAGCAATCTTGTCAGCTCTTTGTTTTCTAGATTTGGCAGCATCAGCGGCACTCGGCGTGGGATAATCTTCAGGTACCTTCCTCTTCTTGGTGCCACTCTTCTTTGGGGCGGTAGCACGTGTCTCTGCCTTTTTGGATCGGGCTTTAAGTCCAGTACGGAATGCAACCTGCCCGTGCTTCTTTACGTTAGCTTCCTTCCAGTGACGGAATACAACTGCAAATCGGGCATGGATGGCTTTGCTGAGGATGGTATTATATACCTCAGCAGCAGCACTTTGGCTATTCATATCACACAACGATATGAACTGAGATTTTAAGCGTTCGTCTTCCATCACACGCTGTTTTCCAATGTCGAACGCGTGCTGGGGATCTCTATTGATTTTATTTTCATCAAAGGAGGATCGGATCGTATGCATCGCTTGCTTACCCCATTCAAAGTAGCGGCTGTTGATCAAGGTGAGTCCTCCACAGTTTAGTAATGCCAAGTGTCCGTCGTAATACTTGCTGATATACTCATCATTCATCTCTCTCCCCCTTAGAAACATTGAACAAAGGACAGTTCTAAGTTTCTCATTACTTGACGTGTCGGCAGGGAACTTCTTTAATGTACTGAATACAGCCCAACCAATGAAACGATTCACTTCACTATTCTCCTCACAGGCTGTCATGGTAGTATTGGATGTATTATGAAACAACTCTGGATTTCGAGACTTCCTCGACTTCTCCAGTGCATCCCTCATCCACTCATTCTGCATACGACTCAATGATATGAATATCATCACACAACCGGCACGATTGTCAACCAAGGAACACGGCAAGGCCTGGCATAGGGCATCAAAGTCATCAGAGAGATGAAACTGATGTAAGTCATACTCATATGATGTGTCATCTTTCTTCTTCCTGTTTTCAAATGACTTTACAGTGATCTCGAATATCTTATCCTGCATTCTCTGACATGCCTTATCAAACTGTTTCAACTCATCAGGCTCGATTGTATCATTTATCAAACGTTCAAACCAAGATGCAATTGGTGTGTTTAAAGCCAAACGTATCCTTTGGCGGAATATATCCTCATCAAGCAGGGCAGCAAGATATCCATTCGGCAATTTCTTCTTCAGCAAAAGTTCCAATGTCTCATGTTCGAACTCACTCAAAGATGATAAGAGTGTACAACGATCAACATCTGTGGAGAATGCAGGTGTTATCCACTCATGGTAAGTTATTTCACGTGTGACAACCATTTCCTCTGCCTTCTCCTCTCTATTAGAATGATACCTAACAAGCTCTTTTGGTCCGATTGTGTTCCCTTCTTCAATCTCTCCCAACTCAGCTGACGAGTACATCTTGTTATTCTTCAAAGACAAGGTGGCTTGAGTTGCTTTTAACATATCCTTCGACGACACAAGTGCAGCATAACTTGTTGCAGAATCAGCCTTCATACCTCGTACATAAGAGAACCAAGCTTCAATGTTACTCGAGTTGGAATGTGCAGGATTGATACCTTTTATCCGTGGCACATTCAATCTGTTGGATATATCATCACAATACTTTAAAAGAGCACGGCAATATGCAAAGAATCCACGGCATGTCATCCTTAGATTTCTCCAAGTCTTGGAAGCTAGAAACGTTAGTGCCCAATCTTCTTCGTGGTTTTGCCTTCTCTCGAGCTGCTTCCTTTTCAAGCCTTCGAAGTAGTTGAGACTTTCCTGTATTTGAGTTTCATATCTAGTGGTAGATATTAATCACAAGTAACAGATTGGTTAGAACACAAGTCAGACCCTAATCATTTCTTCATAAGTCTGAACATCCCAGACTTAAACACAAACTTACCTGCCAATATTACCCCATGATAATAACAAGTCAGTATTCATCAATATGGCATTGAATATCTCGTGCACATGAGCCAGCCATTCAAATGAGCTAATAGATGAAGCAATAGTGTCAAAATCAATATTTGCAGTCGGTGTAGTAGTTGTCGGAGTGGGCTCGTCATTCATATCTGCCATGTACTCATCGTCGATTGAAGTTCCAAACTCGGCATCTGCTCTTGCAACATTAAGTTTCTGCTTTAAATCGGCAGCAACCTTAGGCCAATATCCAATAGGAGAGTGCATATCTCTCTTCATCCATTCAGCTCGAGGCACATCAAGCATAGTGTATAAGTGTTGTGAACACTCAGCTAAAGTCTTCTCTGCAAAGACTCGCTTGGCTTCTGAACCATTCATCACTGACCATTTCGATAAGATAACTGTACTTTCTCTGATATTGGTAAGTGGAGCTACACCATTGATTTCTCGATTTCTATCACGCTGATATATTTCCTCTACTACAGGCTTTCCAATCTTCTTATCATTAACATCAAGGAACTGCTTCTTCCCTTTTGAAGTCCAGCTTGTAAACAACTGATTCCTCATAGCTTTCATGCCATGTGTTGAACAGTGGAAGAGGAATATGTATCGACTCGGATCATATGGATTTGGAGTACGTATGATATTTTCTGGTAGCCATCCTACTTCATCAGGTATATCAATGCCTCCCCGAAGATGTGTCATAAGACCAGTGTTGCCACCTCCGGCATCACAGCAAAAGCCCAACACTCGACAACCAACAATCTCACAGTTAATAACAACTTGAGTGAACTGCTCAAGCAAAGTCTCACCATTAAGAGATCCATTATTGTACCAAAACTCACAATTGAATGATCTACCTTGAACAGATCTGTACCTCCATTGGTTTACATACTTGGCAGGCTCTTTGAAGTTATCAATCTTATCCTCGTCAAGTAAGTTCTGTATAATCTTTTTCTTGCAAATGAAGTCTTCTGTGAAGCCTACCATCTTGTTTGATTTAATATTGATTAAGATATCTTCTTGCAGTTTCATTTTATCACATATCAATTGTCCAACCTCTTCGGTATATTGAGAGTTGCGTATCAACAACTGCTTCTCATACATGACAATACAATTTCCAACCTGTATCTTTTGCTGTTGTCTGGTACGAGCAAGACCACCCGAACAAGGCATTACAATCACATTATCGTTTCTCGATTGATCATATCTTGACTTGCCGGTCATTATGTATTGACTCATTGCCAATCCAGTAATATAAGACGAGAATCGGTATCGGTTGTGGTTGCCGGCAACTTTGTGAATATGATTTCTCATAGACTCGGCTATAAACTCAACAAGCTGTTTGGTATCTTCATGAGTCAACAATTCCTCCTCTGTGCTATTGCCATTTTGTTTTGCTGCTTCCTTTAACATTTCAAGAAGGGTCGACTCAATATCTTTACGCATCGCTTCTTGATTCTCCTCAGCATAGTCTAACGCCTCCTTCATATGATTCAGTACCTCTTCATTCAATTCTTGCTCAACATCTCGCTCTGCTATTTTCTTCTTCAATCGTTTGATAGTATCTTCTCTCTTTCTTCTCTCAACATTCATAGCCTTGACTCTTATTGTAGTTTCTTTGTCTGTTAGGTGTATGAATGCAGTGTTACTCTGAGGAGAAGTTCTCTTATCACGATTCTCTATCCGTCTCTTCTCTCTATTAGCTTTGACACTCTCTCTTGTCTTGCAAGTTGAGCATAGACTGCCGTTGTTCTTCTTCTGTTTACAAACCCGATGTCCATTGCAACACTGACATATCATAAACATTCTTGACTTTCCAATATCAACACGATCACAACCATTGGCATTCAAAAACTTTGCAAGTTGTTTCAATACTATATCAGAAGATATATCACACTCATTAATTTCCTTCAGCCGCTTGGATACCTTCTTACCAAGCTCTTCATTACTGAGTATCTTAGACAGGTGATCTTCAAACATCTTTGGATGACGTCGCTTATTTAGATTCTTGTATACATTACTGCACTTCTTACACCGACCATATTTATCAACATCATCATTCGTACATCCTTGAGCATGCCATTCTTTAGAGGCATTCATATACCAACCTTGGTTTGAAATATACTCGAATCCACCTGTTTGTAGTGCAAAGTTTGATATCTTTTTAGACTGAATACCGTGGCAACATCCATTGTCATTACAAGTAGAGGAGGTAGGCCATGTCAGATCCTTGAGATCTTCTTGTGAATCGCCCTCCTTCATTCTCATGATACCACGAAGATATTCAGCAGTTGTATTAGTTGGTACGTATTGTTTCTCTATTATATCCCTCATCATTCTACCACGAACATGAGATCCCTTCGTTGTTAATGATAGAATATCTGCCACCTCAGCTATAGTATACATCTCAGCGGCTGGAAGAGGTAAAGGTGCATCGGCATATGTCAATTGTTTGAGAGGTGACACAATGGGTGGTGTAGACTTTGCTGATAAAGTAGCACGTGATGCTAATGATAGACGTGGACGATACATAGTAGATGATGCTAATAGTATATTAGCGGCGGCGCCATAGAGGTGTGTACTAATATGTGGTATGTATGTTATTTGTTATTGTTATTAGTTATTGCAACAATAACAATGGCAACTAAAAAATTATGAGAGCACAATGATGGTACACCCTAGAATTCAAATCTACCATTTCAAATTACGAGAATTTCTATCTATTTGCAACGGTCAACATGGCGGCGGTGGTGAGATAGAATCACCGCCGCCGCAGCGCTGCTGCTGCCTATTGTCGAGTAGATGCAATGGAAGTATTGCAATCAATCGCCACCTTGGTTGTTAGTTATAAAGGCTATACATATATGGATAACACCAATGATACATCAACAGCTTCTATACATTATCTGCGGCACCACAGTACATATCGGTCGTTAGAGTTGATATTCTATAGGATAGTAGCAGCGGACACAGTCAGTTCGACAGTCAAATTTCTACCGATACGAAATTATTTGGTATCTTTTTGTTAAAATATGTAACGTGGAATATATTATGGATTTTATTAGGTAAATGTACGACGATAGCACCTTCACTATAGTGGTCATCGACGACTGCAATACGTCGACTAATACCAGCCGCTATCAC
>Ga0214478_101608_pt1 | contig 10993 bp, 8 predicted proteins | sample M1_20Mar14CPVII9_2_FD_178001 | JGI IMG/M metagenome (GOLD analysis project Ga0214478, IMG submission 178001) | Marine eukaryotic communities from Monterey Bay, California, United States - M1_20Mar14CPVII9sort6BwellD7 | ecosystem: Environmental > Aquatic > Marine > Unclassified | place: USA...
TGTCTATTTTGGAAACATTAGTTATCTCGTCTAGATGTATCGCCATAACTACTCTTATGATGTAGATGGCCATACCAATACATATGTATCGTTATACGATCTATACGGTAGGCATGTGTTCTCTCTTGGAAGAGAACTTGAATACTCTAGTATCATCGAGAGATAAGTAAGTATCTTACAAATTGTGAGATACATATGCATATTTGCATCTATAATGTTTTTAGTATGAGCTATGCTATGTTATAGGATCGGCATCGACTATATACATACAATATATTATATTCTCATATTACGTCACCAGGTGTTTCACTTGGATAACAACTGACAACGCAACAAGTATTTTCTACTTAGTTGGTATTGCATTAATATTATTATGCAATGCAATATTCCGGATACACAACCTTGGTCATGTTCTCTGAACTGTCGTTGTTGACGTAGATCGATAAAAGCGATCTATTCTACACGTGTATATTCTTTACAGAGAATACATACACTTTATGTAGTCTTTAGTTTTAGTATAGTTAGTTAACTATCGATGAGAGGAACATTTTCACCTCATCGTCGTCGTGTCGACTATCTACTTGGATCGACGTCTTTCAAATACCTGATAAGAATAAGGTATCAATCTATTGAAACATAACTCTTCCCGAGCTTATGTATTAATAGTGGATGTGACGTTGGTCTGCCAACAATAGTATTGTTGAAAGTAGATATACTTCTTGCTATTGCAATCGAAGTATTTATTTATTATATTGAACATCAGTCAATTACCTAACAATTGACTACAGCAATTGAGGATTTATCCTACCTATGATAAGTATCATACTATGGTTTAGGTTATAATAAACTCGAATGAGCTATCGAGATATCAATATCGATATGCATACATTCTTACTATCGTCACACATGATAGTGTCGACGATGCTACTATTGCATTGCAATTAGTAGATATGTCTTGTCTAGGCTATTGTATAGCTTAGATTTTTGAATTCAAAGTGTCTTAACCCTCTTCAAGGCGTACCATGAATGGGCGTTACAGATGTACAATAATATCCTATGGATATCCTAGCATCGTAGACGAGACGTATAGATTCTGAGGTAAGGCACGACAACGTATTGTCATACATTAATGTTATTTCATGTTGATAAAGTTGATATTGGTTTAAAAGATAAATTATGATTTAGATTCTACATGTGATAGAGTGGGCGTTACAGCGGCCACCTATCGTGTCAAAGGAGTGTTAATCCCATTTGACCTTATTGAAATGTGATTGGTCAAGATTGTCGTATCGTGTCAATCTAACCATTCAAGTTGAGATCTATTTAAGTACGTTTCTTGCGGTAGCCTGTAGATCCGTATCTCTATATACGTGTATCTACAGTTGGTATTCAAGCTTATGTATCTTGTACTCAGCTTGTGAAGTATCCCTTTCATAGAGAGTCCTTCTAACATTCCAGCCTAAGTAATGGCTATCTTTATATGTCACACAGGTAACAATCATGTCGTATCAGACACGGGTCATGACAGAAACGAGAGCACTAGGCGCGATCTTAAAGGGCAAACGGTATGTGTATCTGACTGAATCTAAATAATAGGCCCACCATTATCTAATAGGATGGGATGCATGGAGCGTAGCGGAATGCATCCCCGCGCCTTGAAGCTGCGCGGTTGATCCAGAAGACAAGCAATACTTTGTTCCTTTTATGTACACAGCCTAACTACTCTCCTCATCTTTCTGGGATTTTGTGCTCTCTTGTTATTATTTATACCTATTTGTACCTTGGTACAAATGATTTGTACTGTGGTACAAATGATTTGTACTACTTAGTACTTCGTACCTTTTCTGGCGTTGAATTCAATTCATCGAAAGGTATCCTTGTAATGTGCCCCAATCCACTTTCCTCCTGTTTCCTCCAGGCATAAAATACTCTTTTGCTTTGATTGTCCTAACCTTGTAAACAATTGCTATTCGGCCTCAACAATAGCAGCCCTCGTCCCTGACGATGATACAACATCGTTTACATCCCTCATTCTCCTTGTCTTTGTCAATTTTCTACTAAATACATGACGCTTCAACTTTATATATAACATAACAAGTTCTTGTTATTAGTTAGATGCCGACCAAAAAAAGTACCATAAAAAAATGGTGCAGACATCTCGACCTTTATTCACCATATCGTTTGCAACGAATATTATAAGAACCTTGCAAAGAGTCTATTGCCTTGATGATTTTCTATTGCATGAGTAATAGCAGTGCAGCCTTTTACGACGGCGTGTTTGTTGGCAAAAGTACCTTTAAACTACCATTTTGCCCTCAATCAACTCTCAATGCTAGCATCTTCGTCCATTGTGGTTGGTCTGTATGTTGTCTTTGACAGCACAGTATTTCAATTCAATTTCAATGAGAACGAGAAGAATATCCTTCCTACCTACCTAGGTAAGCGAGTGCAGACTTGGATATCCAAAAGGATAGATTAGAAAGTTATTGCAACATCAAAGTTGCCAAGAATGAATCCACATAATATCACATTCATAAGGCAAAAACTGCAGGAACAACGCTCAATGGTATGTCTCTCAACTTTGAAAGGGTGTGTGGAGGAAACTCCTCCCGTCTCTCGTCGTCCACTATTTTGAGGCGACGTATACCATTTAGCGAGGGGCATCAGAAATACTCGTATGTATGATATGGGGCTTGTATGTCTGCTAAGAGGGCAATTTTTCATTTACATGGGGCATTATTGGTGGTAGTCATCTTCGATATTCCTTTTTCATATTAGAAATTTGATATCATATTTAATATTTGATGTTCATCTAATTATGTCCCTCGCTTATTTTAGTTATTTACTACTTTGACTCTGATATGTCCCTCATCTCAAATCATAACCAAATAGAAGGGATTATTGATCAACTTATATGCCCGCCTACACTATGCCTCATCAAAATCACCATAATAATTCGATGTAGGTCATATACATTCGATTATCATATTATTATTCTCCACCACGTGAGCAGGAGAACAAAAAGATTTCTCTCGCAAGGTAGAAGGAAGAGAGCTCACTTTCACAACATGTGAAAATAAACAACAACTCAACCTCTACCATCACCTAGCATATACTACCATCCGAGTATGACGCATCCGATCGTACATTTTATTAGCCGAGCGATGACAATAGACCGACAACGTCTATACTGGTGAGTCTGCCCCATCGTATTGCAATTGCAATTCATTATTATCGATGACGAATGCACATCAATGTTTGGTCGATGACGACGAAAGGTGAGTGCGTGTACTATATGTAATCGGCCGTGGATATTGCAAATTGATAAACCACTATTGTTGTCGAATACTAACAACCAAATTGATGTCCGGCCAACCCATTATTCCTATAGCGTTGGGTAGCGGCGGTGGAGAGGCTGATCGACGGTTGCTCATCGATAACAGAAGGTAAGATTTGTGGACTTTGTATATTAATGATTTAAACTACACCGACTAACCAAACACCACCTCGTCGAACGATAGATAATACGCCTGCTTCATACGATGGCTAGTTGAGGGATAGATAACGGCGCCGCACCGGGTTGTGGTTAGTAGGCAGTTAGCGTAATGATGGTAGTAGAGAGCAGAGAGGGCGATTAGGGAAAAACGGTGATTTGCAATACTAAATTAGTACATAGTCAATTAAGATTCTCAGTGAATAAATACGTAGAGAAAATGAATTCAATAGAACCCTTTAAGTGCAGGATCAGTACAGCCCCAATGTGTGAGAAAAATAGGGCATTATGCCCCTTATTCAGCTTGAATACCAATATGATGGGGCATTACAAGGAGAAGTATGGGGGAACTTCCGGGGCATGAAATGTGAGCTAAGCCAGGTGATATATGGGACATTTGACTACTTCTGATGGGGTAGGGCCCCCGAGCGTTCAATTGATATTAATATCATGGCGGCGGCAATGAATATATTACCGTTGATCAGCTATACTCTAATTTGGGGTAGGTACGCAATCAACCAAGAGATGATTATGTTACTTTTGGTAAGTGGTGTTCATGTTATTTTTTTCTAGGTACAATTCATCCTCATGATTATTATTGCAACTAGCAGCCTTCGGCGGGCTAGCGGTGTGGGGATCAAATGGCCCTCCATTGAGAAAACTTTACTTTATCGAGATATGTGGGAGAAGCGGAGCAAAATGCTTGCCCCACTCACCGATCTAGTCGCTGAGTGCGGTGTTACAAAAGCTACCAAACAGTGTCCAACCTTACCTCAATGGTAAATTTACACCAGACACTAATTGGACGATTTGTTTCTCGTGTTGATAAGTATACTGAGCGTGGAATTGTGATCAATGGAATACCTCATCTGTATTAGCAATACCTCTGAAACTCAATGTCCGGAAATGTCCGGACATTGTAACTCAAAAGGGGGAAAAAAGTAACCTCTGGTAATTCAAGATCCATTCACTTGTGATTTTCAAAAGTACTTGCACATTGAATTACGAAAGCGATGGCTCTTGTAATTCAATGTCCAGAGCTCTTTTAATTCAATGTCCTGATCTTTGTTTTTCAAAAGTAAGAGACATTGAATTGCAATGTCCGACGCTATCAATATACAATATCCATTTATTGTTTTCTTGTTCAGTTTCTTTAAGTTTAAATTGTGCTATTTGAATTATACAATAGCCGTTACACAACAAACCCCTAAAGTAACGGTGAACTACTATCTCTCTCTAAAACTTACCATAACCCTAATAAAATAATATGAGAGTCCTCATATTGGGAGGTGACGGTGAAGAGGGTGGTGGTTGCGGTGGCGGCGTTTCTAAGATGCAGTCAACATCTCATGATGAAATTAAAATGGGGACAGAAGCATAATTATATGTTTCTTGTAATGTAATGATAGTGTTTCCGTGGTGATAGATAAACACGGCGCTGTTATTGAGCACTGACACAACCAATACAGAGCGTTGACTTTCACGGGTGGTGGGTAGTTGGTAGCAGTAGTAGTAGTTTACAGAGAGTGTTGTCTAATATGAGAGTTGTGTGTTAGTTGTGATTTTGAAAAAAATAAACCTCATAATTTCTTTATCATTTTTGAGAAAGAGCTAGGAAAGCCTCACATAGGAATTTAGTTTATTAGGGTATCCAAAGAAAAGATTTTACCAATGATGGTCAACAAGATTGATTCCCTCCCTCCTAATACTAGCTCATTGCATATTTGCATTGCCATTGCTACAAGTTTGGTAGACATCACTGCTATATTGATAAAAATATGACAACGGAAATACAGAAACATAATACACACTTTGGTTCAAACCGCCCAATTCCCGGATCGGCTGTCACCGGTATCCCTCCTCTCACTCTCGAGCTGAAAATAGATGAAAATGATGTCTAGAATATTGCTTGTCGGAGTTCTTTCAAATACTCGGCCGATATGGATCGGGATATGTTTATATTGCATATATAGATAGCCAATGATGTAAACTAGGTTCGTATGGTGTTATTTTGTATGCAATGGTGCGCTGGTTGGATAAACTTGGTTCTCAAGTAGGGCCTATCAAAATTGCAACTCTGAACTACATCTGCTGTTTTATGTCTCGATCATGGTCTGTATACAATACTGGTAGTCAAATAATCGATTAACGACCATTCCATGATATGGATAATTGTTGGTTTAGTGTATTTGTTGGTTGACGGCAATTATTTACGTTAAATCAACGTACCAATTGTAAGCTACTACTTTTGTCATATATTATTGCAATATTTATTTGATGGCCAATCTAACGCGTATAATCATATCTTATATACCAAAATCACTCAGGCTACATCCGAATACATATAAGAGTATGGGAGATACGTGGGGTCGGTGTTTGAAATGTAGAATAGCACGTATTGTGCAATTAATTTGGGGGATTGGGAAAGATGAGGAATTATATTGATTGAAATGCTAGGGAAGGGTATTATTGGGTGGTTTAAGCGCTTAGGGGGGAGGGGAAGGATTAGATTTAACACTTCATTAGAGTGTGGACTAGTCAATCCGTCCAATCCTGTTGCTCTGTATGGATTAATCCTAGTATTGATGGGCACTATTCTACTCCGAGCAAGTGGGAGATATTGTAGTCCATTGGGTTTAGCAGAGGTCTCTAGAACTAATGGGGAACTACTTTGTGCTGCTGATATATATTCAATATATGTACATGCTTTCTAACAATTACTCACCAAAAAAGAACGTTATGGAGTTGAGAACAAACTCTATCAGTTGCGAGAACATAATCATATCACACATTTATTTATTCACAGCTTATTGAGAACAATAGTATTCTACATACAGCTAATTGAGAACAATATTATAAGGATTTATTTAATCAAATGCATTATATACTAATACTAGGAGGCACAACGACCCGTAAGAGCTGTCCTGCCATTCTTTCAACATAAGTGTTCCAATATATATTTCGCAAAAGATATGCTCGTTTGGTACCTCTCTCCTTACTCCCTTCTCATACACTGAAGCAGCTACATGATTCATCACTCGTATAACATGTCTCAATACATAAACCATCAATACAGGTATGCGAACCTAATTATGAAATAGTCTCTAATCACCAATACAGAGACAATAAATTGAGGAAAATTGGGACGTTTTGCATCGAATACAAAGGAAACATCCCCCACAATAACCCCACAACGCATCCCAAGCATACATATGACCAATATCTACTCTGAGGATGTATAGGATTCCGTACGAAAGCATTATAATGAGCTCAATCCTTTATGTAGGTGGATTTGTTGCACTAAAACATCATGTTACTTACCAGTAGCAAATATCCTGACGATCGCTGGCACAATAACCCACCACCACACATACCCTTAAACAATAACTAATTGAGGGTATGCCGTATCGGGAGTAGCACGATATCCACCACACGAGGAGCCACGACAATACGAGTGTGTAGTGTTTTGGAGAATTGCGTCAAAGTCACTTTTTGATGGCTATGGTAGTGTCCCCAAGTCGCCGCCCCGAACTAACCAACCACATTCACCCAACCGTATACATCTAAACTCAAATAATATCCAACAGTTTGACCATAGACGCCGTCTTATGTTGCCCTACGAGAGCATAACGCAAAGACTTTGGAGAGCAATGAGTGATTGGCTAGCCCGCGAGTATCTAAGTTGTACAGCTACGAGTACGATGAGCATATTTGCTCATTTGACTAAACTCAACCGTTTATCGCCACGAGACAGAAAATCCGTTTGTGAACCGAAGTGTACACTGGAGTTGCATAATAATTAATAAATGCATCAGATTATGAATCGATGCCAATAATTAGAGAATACATCACTGAGCAATGACACCAATAAGTCCACTAATACTGAGGGGGTCGAACTGTCATTGTATCCTGATTCGTCAGGAGCCATGGTTGATCCCCCAAAGTTAAAATGGAAATGCTTGCTGATGGAAAGCACAAATGTGTTAGAAGAAACAGAAAAAAGAAGAGCGAAGAGTAAGAATAATAAATACAATGATGTCCATGATAAAGATTGAAAGTTACCTCATCGTTGACAAGTTGAGAGACGTAGATGATGCCGTTGTTAAAGTATCAAAAACCTTTCTGGTAAAGATGGAAAGAGTTTTCTCACAAGATAATGATATGGCCCGTTGATAAACCATTACCTTTCTGATAAAGTTGGAAAGTGCTGATACACACCTACTATTGGCAATGACGATGGTGTTACTAAGAATCTACCAAGCAATGACACCAATAAGTCCACTGACTGATATCGAGGGTGTCGAGCTTTCAGTGTACCCTGATTCAGGATCATTGGTTGCTCCTCCCAAGGTTAAGGATGTTCTTACTGGGGGAAAGCGCAAGGAAGGATCAAAACCAACTCGTCGTAAGAAGAAGAGCAAGAAGAGTAAATCCCAAGAACGACAATTGTCGTGGTGGTGATCATACTCCATTGGGAAATGGGGAAGAACGAAGAGAATGGTTGGAACGGGTATTGTTGAATACTGTTGGCACTGGAGGAAATGAAGAGGGCATGCAGTTAGGTGTTACCCGTCCATCGAAGCCAAAACAGAAGAATTAGTACTGAGATGGTGCCTCATCCTGAGGTAGATGAATACAAGGAGGGTTTCTTTGTTAGTGAGAAAACCAGAAGTGGTAGATAGATACCAATAATAATTATTATTGTATATTATGGTCATGGTTTAAGACCTTAACACCAGGTCACGGTTTAAGACCTATACAACACCAGAGCGGCGACGGAAGTTCGCCCAACAGTAGTAATACTGGCCGTTCTAAATAATAAAACCAGCTTCCCGCAAGGTAATGCCGAAGCCTCTCATTCATTTGAATTTGATGCTCTAGAAGTTTCCCACGGCGACGATGAGTCACTGCCGTGTAACTAAACCACTCATCCGCAAGGCAACGCCGAATCCTCTCATTATTGATGATCAAGAAGTTTCCACCCCCACAAGATGACAATGCTACTCCCCCCGCATATCTCCTACATTGGCTTTATGCATGGTGTCATCGGACATAGACTGAATATAGCATAACACTTAATTTGTTTCTTAGTAATAAGAAAGATACATAGTGTAGTGGCCATGGCCATAGTGTTCAATACTACTAAGAAAGACTTAATTTGTTTCTTACTACTTCGTATTTGTAGTTTTGCTGTGGTAGAATATATTGATGTTGATTGGTTGCTAATATAAACATCTTCTCATAAATGAGGAAATGTTTAACATATGTTTGTTGCTGATTGCTGCCCCGTGCACATCCTAGATCCTAATCCATAGACACAAATTCATATTGTTTGGTTGATTATTATCTATCGATGATTCATTATCAATACATAGATAATATATTGTCTTCTAAATGAGAAAATATTAAATATGTGTTTATTGTGCCCTTGTACTATTGTCGTAAAATTATAACATAAACATATATTTGGTGATTAATTTATATGCTTGGCGAGAATATTGCATGGTTGACTGCCATCAATAAATTATCAATCGATGTAATAACATCGTCTCAAAAATGAGAAAATAATTAGTCAATATTGTATATTTTATATGATAGTAAAGACACAATCAATTGTTCAATTATCGTATTCATCTGCTGATTACTAATACTAATATATTGTGTAGAGTTGACTTCATTGCAATGAGGTATATGCAATGAAGTCACTAAATTTTTGCAATGGATGTTGTAAGAAGAAATCCTATGTCTTTCTTATCTGAAAAGGAAAGAGTTGGAATCTCAAAGGTTGGATTGTTGATAATAAAAAGACGGATATTGATATTCAACAAGTGGCTTGTGGTTTACGATGGCTCGGCTTTTGTATTACAAAAGCTACACTTTTGAAAAAGGATACCCACACTTCCGAAACTCAAGTGCCGGACATAGACATTCAGCGGTATTGCAAAATCAGATGAAAGGTACTCGTAAACGAGCCTGGTATTGGGATGCTAATCAAAAGGCATTCGATGACGTTAAAGCTACAATCTCTAAAGATGTAGTGCTGGCCTACCCTGACTACTCCAAGTCGTTTGAGATCTATACAGATGCCTCAACGAAACAACTTGGAGCAGTCATCACAGGATAATAGACCAGTAGCATTCTTCAGCCAAAAGCTAAGCAATGCACAAACAATGTATTCAATAACTGAACTTGAACTACTAGCGGAAACACTTAAAGAGAAGGGAATGCTTTGGGGTCAGCGTATCAAAGTCTATACCGACCACAAGAATTTGATAACGGACGCTCTTGGCCTATCTTCAGATCGCGTATATCGCTGGAGATTGTTGCTAGAAGAGTACGGCCCTAAAGTAGTTTACATTAAGGGGATTCATAACACTGTAGCTGACGCTATCAGTCGTTTAGAATATTATCCTGCTGCAAATCCCGACCGCCTATCATATCACATGAGTCGAGTACAAACTCGTGTTGAGAATGATACCGGCATCCGTCGAGCCGTCGAGAGCAGTTCAAATGGAAAGCTGTTACGAATAGACTGGTAAACTATCATAAACAATTAGATAGTGATGCTGAGAAAGTCAACTACTCAGTGACAAAGACCTCTCCAACAAAGAGACGTCGAGTGTCTAGTGATAGTTCTGTAAAACTAGACCCAATGACTTTAGGACAAGTCTTGGCCAATAGTGCAGAAGAGGATGAAGTATATCCTCTAACTATACCGGAAATTGCTAAAGAACAGCATAAAGACAGAAGCCTTAAGAGATACTTTACTCAAGGGGGCAAACGGTATGAAGTCAATCTACTCCTCAAAGATACTGAAGTATTAGTAGACGAGCAAGGCAATATACAACAATGGTACCATCATTACTTGCAACATGTAAAGACATGTCCAACTTGCCAAAAGAATAAGAGACGAAGTCTTAAGTATGTTAAACTGCCAACTAAGATTGTAGTAAGTAAGCCTTGGAAAGCACTTTGTGTTGACCTAGTCGGTCCATCTTTTGCTTTGTTATAGACTTTATGTGTCTAACTATGATTGATCCGGCATCTGGCTGGTTCGAAATAGTAGAACTACCTATTCATGAAATTCCAAAGAAGAAGAGTAAGAAAAAGGGACAACCAGAGAAGACGGAATACTTCGACAAGACATCTGCACAGATAAGCAGATTAGTCAATAAATCGTTGTTTAGTAGATATCCTAGATGTCAACAAATCATCTATGACAATGGTAGCAAATTCAAACTCCACTTTGAAGACCTATGACAACGACAATGCCATTCTGATCATCCCACTTAGATATGGACACCCGTTTATTGTTATGTGAAGATACCGATTGAGATACCTATGTGAAGATACACGTTGAAGTAAGATCCTATGTTGAATCGCCACTTGTTAAAGAGGAATGTAAACCTCTCATAGTAGGAATAATTAGTAAAGAACCAAGTGATACTGTAAAGTAAAGCCGTATATCAGTCTAGGGATATACAACGATAGCCTCTGCAG
>Ga0214478_101609_pt1 | contig 10980 bp, 6 predicted proteins | sample M1_20Mar14CPVII9_2_FD_178001 | JGI IMG/M metagenome (GOLD analysis project Ga0214478, IMG submission 178001) | Marine eukaryotic communities from Monterey Bay, California, United States - M1_20Mar14CPVII9sort6BwellD7 | ecosystem: Environmental > Aquatic > Marine > Unclassified | place: USA...
CTGCATTTTCTGTATCAATCTCTGTACATGTCGAACAGTGGATACGGAAACATCTATCACACATATTTCCGTGCTCCCTACAATGACTCAAACCACAGTGATTGCAACTTCGAATTTCTTCTTCTGCGTAATCGTTACAGTCTTCACAATAACACCGGAAGCACTCGAAGCAAGTTCTAGAAGCAGCGTTAACTTGGTGATCTTCAATATGCCCATTCTCTCTGCTCCATACACATGTACCACACTTGTCTCCATTGGTCATCAATTTGTTGAACTTTTTCAATAATGGACCAATTGATTCGCTCTTTGCATGCTTAATATTAGTAACCTTGATTTCACGTAAAGAGTTCCCATCACTATCAACAATACTATCAAAGATTGGGGTAATGACCGAAGCAGATAAACTTTCCAATGGTAAATGAAAGCTGATATGTTCCAATACAGTAGACTCCATAAGAGATTCTAATCCATGACCGACGAGATTGTTACAACCAGTCAATAACAACTTCTTCAGCTTATTTTTTGCGTCAATACACATTAGCACGGCAGCAATATCATCATCGGATAATTTACCTGCCGAATCAGCAACTTCGCTGAAATCTAATAAATCGATTGTATCTCCCATTGCTGTAACGATTGCCTCACTTTCATTGGTTTGACTTTTTAATGCACATGCAAATAATGCTTGACATGTAGTTGAAAGATAACTTGATACTTTCGTGAGATGATCACCAGGTAGAGTGGAAAGAGATAGAACACTATCATCATTCGGAGAAGAAGAAGTCCTTCTCCGTTTGGTATTATTGTCATTTGATACTTGCATAGTATATCAAATTCGTATGTACCTATGAGTATGTTTTTTTGTTTGTGTTTACACTTCAAGATTCAGTCTTGTACCGCCATATACGCCTTACACACTGCATATTATATTGCAAGCTCTTCAACAATAAAAGAAGGCTATGCACAATATATTATGGAGGCAATACGAGTAGTCTCGCAATAAACTCCTAGAGTTATTTAGAGAGAGCGAGAACTCTAGAGATAGATTTATAGATGCACCGGTATCTTTTCTCGTAAATTTGGGCACTCTCTCAGCACTCATCTCTATTGTTGATTCATTTATTGGCTGAGAGTGAGTATTGTGGTAGATTGTGGTGTGATCTATACGTGCTTTGATATAATCGCCAGATGATATAATATATACTGAGGATATCAGATTCTTGAGTCAGGTTATCATACTCTTTCAGAGGCAAAATCAAAGGTTAGTATATAATATCAACACATGCCAGATTCACCTCCTACCATGGATAATATCACAAACAACAACATTTATATAGAAGAGAATACACCCGCATTTAAGTTAGATGATGATCCATCACCTACATGTATATCCGCTGTACTAGAAATATCAAATACAAACAATAAAAATGAGATGGAAGAATTGGTATCATCATCTTCTGAGGTGGTGGGGACAAATAATAATAGCAGAAGAAGATCTACTATAGTTACATTCTTACATAGATTAGAAGAAGAACATCGGATATTGTTTTATACCAGTGTGATCTTTGGTATTCTTCTTATTGGTTCAATTGGGTATGTTTTAGGTAGCTCTACCTCATCTACAACATTACAAACACAAGATGTGTACAATAACAATACTAATATTAGTGGTAGTAGTGGTCAATTACGAAGTCCACAAAAACAGAGTAGTAGTAGTATTGATGATAATAGTCAAATGATAATAAACAATGTGCCGCCACCAACATCTATGCCCTCTCAACAACATAAAGAAACAACAACACATCATCCAGAGAAGATGTGTACACCACGACATGTTCATTTAAGTGTTGGTAGTACTCAAAATAAAACACATTCATCCATGATTATTAGTTTTTCATTTCTGCCTGGATGTGGTGCACATACGTCTAAAGTAGGTGCCATCCGTATATCAGAAAATATAAACGACATTCAAGAAGAAGGAGACTCTTCAACATTAATCATGGGCAATATTAAAGAGTCACTACATTACAATACATCCTACACAAAAGAATTATTACGGCAAGCTAAAAAACGAGGCAGTGCCGAAACTCATTACTTCTCAGATGTATATTATCATATTGAAGTTGGTGATTTAAAACCAGGCATACGATATTATTACAAATGTATGTTGATTCATAATTCGAAGAATCATCATAAGTCGTACGCCATACATTTTTTATGTACGCAGCCCATAGCTTACGATTTTACAGGTCATATCGTAAGTCATAGCCGGGGCAGCAGAGTGGATGTCGCTTTGATGGCAGTGGATTTGGCAGAGGATTGCTATAAGTAATATTATTTGATTAAAAGGTTAAGTGGATATAGGAATATCGTCTACTATTGTCATACCTCTGGTTGAAGCATATACTCGGTGTTCGATTGACTTTAAAGGGAAAGTCATAGCATAATATTGTTTTGTACCTATTGCAATTGCAATTGCAATTCCTGACACTGACATCAAATGGCATATCATCAACGATGGGTAAGTCTACTACCACAATTATAGATGTTGGAACGCCCGCGGCTAACTTTCAAGGGTGGGACACGGCTGAAATTCGATACCATAACTTTGCAAATCATCTACCGCTAATAGGCCAAGGAATTAAATCACCAATATTTACTTGTTTAGGATTAGGATGTCATTGGATATTAAAGATCAAACCAGGTGGAGCACGTTCAAGTTCATCGACATCGAAAGTATTGGATAGACACGTGGCCATATATCTTATAAACGTTTCAAATACGAGCATACATATTAATTACTCTATCATTGTGAAAGATTCGAATGGGAGAGAAGTCGTAGGGTGTAGACCATTCTTCATTTCATCGCATAAGTTTGGAGCACGTGGGAGTATGTCTGATAATATTGGTATTAAGAACTTTGCCAAACGATCAAATATGTTACAATCTTTAGTGAATGGAACGCTAGTTTTAGGGGTACAAATGCAGTTAGCTGGAAGAACAACAAGCACAACCGGATGCAGTGGCGGCGGCGGCAACAATAGTCAACATTGGTCGAACATTCCTTCATTTATCACTGTTCCGTTTGATGACAAAGAGAAAAGAATATTACGTGCTCTTGATTGTTGTGAAAGAATAGAGAGACAATCTAAGGACAAGGAGGATTCAGTAGATAAGGAGGCATCATGTATGGATGTCAACTCTTGTACTAGCCGTACTCAGAGCATGACATTGAGTGATCCATTAGAAGAGTTTGACGTAGGGAGAGTAGAGAGGATTAGTTACATACCATCAAAGTACAATATGTAGGTAGGAGAAGGGACAGATATACTTATGTCTCTTCTGCTTGTAGTTGTAGAAATTTTAGCTACAATAACTCTCTACTATTACATTATGCACACTGCATACTCATACTATTATTATTCAACCTGGATCGGTCTAGGGCAAGCAAAGCAGTCTTTTGGTCTGTTATATTCTCATGTTGCGTCCTTAGTTGCCCACTCAAGTTGAGACGCCTGACGATTATGTGCGTATTTACGGCCCATAAAGTACGAAAGTATAAAAAAGATGGCAACAATCAGTCCGCAGTCCTTGGTGTCTGCAACTGCGGCGCATCCGAACCACTACATTCATCAATGATAAACTATTGTAAATCGATAGTAGGCTTAGTATGATATGATTTCATTCATGCAGCGGTCGTCAATGAAACAATTCTAATTCATATCATACACGATATCAAAAAATCATTGCATAAAATGTCTACTATCATCAATCCGCCGCCAATACTACAAGTACCAAGTCTACTATGGGGCGGTGGTGGTAGCAGTACAACAAATCTATACAAAGTTCCCTTTCATACCTTTGGTACAGCAAAGAAGAGATATCTCCGTATCAAACCATATAATGATGATGATGGATCAACAATAGCATCGGCACAAAGTGTAGAAATAGCATTGTTTGACGACAATCAAACAAATTCAACCAAGAGATATTACATTGTCAAAGCAGAATATCCACTGAGATTTATTTGGAGTGATCCTACTGCTAATAATAACAATGAATCGACAACAACTAAATCATCATTGCTATCAACCCCATTGTTCAAGAAGAATAGCAATGAACAACATGAATTGTTGATTGATGATATTATTGAAATAGTAAAAGGTAATAGCAGTAGTGCATTCCAAGCATATATAGCAAAGAATGGTAGTAATAGTATACCAAGTAACAGTGAATGTTGTTTCTCGCTTGTTACTGAAGAGAGAAGTGTTGATTTCTTTGTACAATCGACAATAACAACATTGGGATTAAATGATAATGAGGAAGGAGATGTACAACTTGCAACTGCATTGATAGATTCTATACATACATTGCTTGATAACTTTCATAATAGAAAGAATAAGAATACACACCAGCAACAGCAGCAACAACATCATCAACTCAAATCAATTACTTCTCCTACGGCTATTAGAATAATGCAACAGTTTGATGCAACGCTACACAGTAAATTGCTATTTCAAGCAGCAAGAGCATCTAACATTGGCAGTTTACGATATTACTTTGACATTAAGGGTTGTCCAATAGACTTTATGGATGATGAATCAGGTGATACTGTCCTAATTATTGCATGTCGATTGGGTTTGTTTGATGTTGCCAGATTGGCTCTGCTTGGGTATAATGCTAAGAATGATCCTCATCCTGCTTTTGGTCAGACTGCTTTACAAGTTGCTGTATCGTCTGGTCATACTGATATTGTTAGACTCATCTTGCAAACAGCGGAAAGAAGTAATGCCGATACAATCATTGTCAACCATGAGGATTCATCACAGGAGGCACCGGTTCATGTTGCAAGTAGAATTGGAAGTTTAGATATACTTGAGCTGTTGGTAGAGCATGGAGCAAACTTAGGCTTAGTGGATGGAAGAGGACGAACATGTCTACATTGTTCTGCTCAATCCGGACAAGACGAGTGTTTGCTGTTTATATTAGATAATCTGGCTGAAGATTATATCCTCGAAGTTCGTTGCTATGATGGATATACTCCTCTACATGTTGCTATTCGGTCCAATAAGATTGAGTGTGTTAAGGTGTTACTGCAAGCGGGAGCTGATGTAACAGCTGAATCGTCAAACGGTAGTTGCTTTAACATGGCATCAAAGCAACGTAGTGATCGAATTATGTCATTGCTTCTTGAGTATGATATATCAGATCAGGACAGTTATGATAGTTATAATGATGATCACGAAGATGAGAGTAGTGAAGAAGTTGATATGTTTCGTGGATTGATTCAATACAATGCTGCTTCGCCTGCTAGTACCAATCCAGATTATCATAACGTCGGTTCTCCATACAATGGCGGTACCCTGGTCTCTCCGACGAATCAATCTTCAATGAACTACATCAACCGGTCACCATTATACGCCGCCGGAGCTGTCTCTCTTCCACCATCGGTATTCGCTAGAGGTGAACAGATTAGTCATTCTCCGGTTAGAGTCAACAATCAGTTATCTACTTTGGTTAGTAATACCCCACAACAACGCCACCAGTATTCGGATGGAGGTGAGTTCAATCACGAAGGTTGTGTTTGGAAGATATATGCAACACATGACGGATATACCTATTTCTATAACGAAAGCAACAATTATTCAACATGGGAAGATCCAAGACTCTCTGGGTATGCAGCTTCACCCTCTCGGTCACCGTTAGTATCTAGGAATGTTGGTCAAAATCATTATCAACAACAGACCACCCCTACTAAGAAGTTGACAGCCATACCATCACCAGTTGCCACACGAACTCGACCATCTTCAGCGGCCTCGACATTATCATCATACAAAACAGAAAGATCAAGGACTAATCAGAATCATGAACCCAATACTGGCACGACAAACACATCTCAGTCAGTTGAAGTACAATACCAACCGTTGCAATCCGGTGGTAGCAAAAGCGCGGCAACAGCATCACTACCACTGCAATCTCAACATGATTTAGTTGAGCCAACTATCCAAAGCCGATCGACATTGCCGCCCAACATCCTCACCTCTTCGATTGAATCGGGAGCATCTGGGGGAAAGGCCAATGTCGATTCGAAGCAGTTACTCCTTGATCAGATAAAGTCCCGATCAGAAAAGAAAGAACAGGTTGATCCCAAGAGTATGCTTTTAGCACATATTAAATCACGTGCTTCGAGCCAAGATGACTTATTAGCATCCTCCAAACTAAGTTCACCATCAACTAAATCAATGAAAGATAATGTTCAAGTCGACAACGATACAAAAAGTAAGCTCTTGGCTCAAATCAAATCTCGCGGCTCTTACGATGATCACTCAACACAGTCCACACCACTTCCAACCAAATCTTCAACTGATACAACAGGCAGTAGTAAAAACGACCCTGAGCTTGCTAGGTATATAAAAATGAAATCAGTTGGCTTACCATCAGCTGCAGTTCTTCATAAAATGGAGATGGATAAAGTCGATGCTTCAAAGATCAAGTTATTCCGTGCTCAACTGGATAAGCAATCTGCTAGGGCCGCGGCGGCAGACAACAGTACAATAGAGCAAACTCCCATCATATCACCCAAAAGGCAATCAAGGGATAAGTTGAAGCAAATGTTATCACAAGATGAGATTGAAATGTTTAAGGAGTATCATTCATTGGCCAAGGATTCACCTACTACCAATACTACTACTCCTGCTCGTACATTGTCAACCTCGAAGAAGCAACAACAAACACCAATGGAGAAATATGCAAATTTAACAGAGGAGGATTTGTCGAAGGATGATACGTTTACCAAGTATCGGAAAATGAAGGTACGATTGTCGTGTGTTCTTTGTTGTATTCTACTTCTTCTTTCGTTGTAGTTGTATCTCATCAATCATTATAACCTAACCCAACTATTGTCAGGGAGTGGGTGTGCCTTTGATGGCAATAGTAGCAAGCATGTCTAGAGACGGAGTGGCTAAAGATAAGATACAAATGTTTAGTTGTGTAAATGGCTTAGTAACAAGTGCTGCCAAGAAAAGAACAGCAACACCACATCGTCGACGGGCAAGCAAAGCGTTGCAGAAGATACACTGGCAGGCGGTTGCCGAGGTGGAGAACTCTTTATGGGCAAATCCTGCTATTGAAGATGTGGTCGATGATAAAGAGATATCTAGGTTAGAAGAATTGTTTTCCAAGTCTCCAAAAAAGAGTGGAGCCAAACTGAAAAAGAAATATACTAAGAAACAGATGAACAACATCATTGATCCTAAACGGGCCAACAACATCTCAATCTCACTAGCTCAGTTTCGAGCTTTTGCCAACTTTGATGACCTTTGTCAAGCGGTGGTTTCATTGGATTGTACCCACCTCTCAACAGAGAAGCTGACTAATATGACAGCGTTATTACCACGTCCAGATGAGTTGAAACTACTGAAGAATGTAATGGATCATGATGATCTAGGACGAGCGGAGCAGTTCTTTCTATCAGTGATGAAGATACCTCGATTTTCTGAGAAGTTGAATGCCTTTAGATACTCCCTTGTATTTGACGAGCAAGTTTGCAATTTGAAGTCCTCGCTGTGTACATTAGAGAAGGCATGTATTGAAATCAAACAAAGTAAGAAGTTAGCGGACATCCTCCATCATCTTCTCACTTATGGAAATCTAATGAATGAGTCGACAAATGTTGATAAAGCCAAGGGTATCACACTTGATTCATTGGTAGAAACTGCCTTGAAGAAGGGAAATGACAGATCGACAACAATGATTGACTTAGTTTTATCCTTGAAGTATGAGAAGCAATTAGATAAAGTCGACTTCTGGTCAGAGGACATGCCATCTGTTAGAGATGCCATGAGATTGGACCTTGACGACTTACAGGTAGCGTTAAGATCCATCCAAAGTGAAACAAATAGTGTCAAGCTATCCGTTGAGGCCGAGAAGAAGGACGAAGTTGAGGCTCAGGATAACTCATCACAAGAGTATCTGTCCAAGCTAGAACCGTTCATCAAAAAAGCTAATGATGAAATAGAAAGTATCAAGAGTATCTTTGATCGTGTTGAGGGAAAGGTAAGAGAACTCTGCTCTTTCTTCGCCGAGGACTACAAGACATGCAAGGTAAGTAGTTATCTCATATTGTTGTTTTAATAAGGCAGATGTGAATCTTTGGTACTTTCTCATTTCTGACTTCATTCTCATACAAAAATCCTAGGCAAGTAAGATATTCAAGGTACTATTGGAGTTTTCTCAAATAGTCGATAAATCAAAGGAGAAGCATATCCGAATGGAAAAGGCTAATAGTAGAGCATCAAAGAGGAATTGTAAATGAGAGGAGCCTTTCAAGTATAGACACTTCATCGAACTATATAGTAATAATCAACATAACAACAACTGAAAAGAATATATTTCAACAAAGAATGTACTCTAGAAACATGACAATAAAAACTTCCTCACATTATAATTATAGACACAAGTATGTCACAGCCCCATGTTGGCAGGTTTCTCGCCTCAGATCTGGCAAAAATCCCAAAATCAAGCCAACGTTTGGCCATCAAGTGGTGGTATGACATCGCCAAAACACTACAATAGTGGTAGTTTGCCATTGTATGAATATATAAGAGGGCAATGAACACTCACAGCATGTTTTTCGGTGCCTCCGTCATACTTCTACAGCCCCATGTTGGCAGGTTTCTCGCCTCAGATTGTGGTAAATGACAACGAGCGAAGCGTCTGTCCGTCACCACAGTGCACCCTCTCTGTAGCTAGCTGCAAAGCTCATTCTTTGTTGCACCTAGCCATCATACGCTGGCTTTTGTTAGTAGAGGCGATTAGACGTAGTATAATCGCTTTTACCCACTCCCCACCCTTTGACCAAATGGCAGCTTTGCTAGTTGCAAAGTTGGGGGGTAGGATTTAGCACAAGTCTAAAGTCTAAACCCTACAGTTTTTGGCTGTGGCGGGAGATGCAAATGCGATGACTGACATCCGTCACGCTTTTTGGTGAACCATCAAAGTGGTATTGTAAAACTCATACTGAATTACTCTCACTTTACACTCGTGAATTCCCCTTACCCCCACAGCTCTCTTGGACCGTGTACCAGATAAATTCAAGGATCTCGTCAAGGATTGTTTCTATTCTGCGGATGAAGCCTACAACAATGGACGAGTGGCGTTGACTACCCAATCCAGGAAAGCACACTGGACACGTTGGGCAATCTTTGCCAGGCTTGTGGGAGTGGACCCTACGCTACAGACTACGCCCTTCCAAGAACGAGTCAGCAGCCTCAGGGGATTTGCAGCAGCCATTAGAAACGGTAGATTCAGTCGTCAATCAGGTAAAGTCAGAGCTACAACGGTTGGTAGCGCTCTCACGGCCGTTGGCAAGGCGTGTGAAATGGCCCATGGGGTCAACCCAACCAAGCAATTACACTCAGACAAGACAAGTTCCTCCTCCGCATCCGAGAGACACTAGATGGATGGCAAAAGGATGATCCACCGTGTAAGAAGGAGCTGCCAGTCAGGCGGATGTACCGGAGTTGCTAGTGGCCAAGGCACTGGAAATGGGAGCAGGCGAGAAGGATAGAGCAACAGCAGATCTGATTCAACTGGCATTCTACTACCTGTTAAGGGCTAGGGAATATACAAGCAAGTCTAGCACGAAGCTGCCGCTACCACGGGCGCAGCAGACACAGCCGTTTAGAATGAGGGATGTGGTTTTCTTTGGCTGGAACGAGTCGAGGGGGCGAATCTACAAACTGCCTCACTCCGCTAGTGACAAGGACATACTGAACTCCAAGTGTGTCACGCGACAATCAGAAGAATGGGTGGAAGAATGTGTGTATCAACCACGAGCATAATGGGGATCCAATCCACTGTGGCACAAGGGCAATTACATACACATCAGAAGCCACACAACCGACATATTGACACACCCCTGTACACTTACTTCGACAGCGACAAGAAGAGGTACATCACAGACAAGGACGTGAGGGCGGCAATCAAACTAGCCGCAACAGAGTTGGAATACCAAAACACACGGGGCATCCCACTCAGCCACATCAACACTCACTCACTTCGTATTGGTGGTGCTTGTGCTCTAGCACTGGCAGGTTACAACGACACACAGATCATGAAGATGGGCCGTTGGAGAGGGGCAACATTCCAAGAATACATAAGAGAGAGAACCTCTCCAACTATTCCGAAGGTATGTCTACCAAGATGAAGGAGGTACACGGTTTTGTCCAGATTGATTCAGGAGCATTCACAGATATCACGGATCGCTGCTGTGACATCAGAAACGATTACACTAGCCATAGGTCAGTGGCAGCAGCAGCATAGAGGGAGCCACGCTTTTCCGCGAAGAAGATGTTTCACATTGGTCAGTTAATGACGGGGAAGAATCCACCTGACGACAGATCACATATTACATTTTCACACAAAACATTAGTTGAAGTACTAGACGAGGACAACTTCAACAACATTTGGGGGATAGAATCAGCCTGCCGGAGCGCTAGGGGATCAGCGTATTGTACCGGATATATCAGGACAAGATTCTTGTTACAGTTTATCAGACTTTACAGCCAAAACACTACAATAGTGGTAGTTTGCCATTGTATGAATATATAAGAGGGCAATGAACACTCACAGCATGTTTTTCGGTGCCTCCGTCATACTTCTACAGCCCCATGTTGGCAGGTTTCTCACCTCAGATCTGGCAAAAATCCCAAAATCAAGCCAACGTTTGGCCATCAAGTGGTGGTATGACATCGCCGAAACACTACAATAGTGGTAGTTTGCCATTGTATGAATATATAAGAGGGCAATGAACACTCACAGCATGTTTTTCGGTGCCTCCGTCATACTTCTAGTACAGCCCCATGTTGGCAGGTTTCTCGCCTCAGATCTGGCAAAAATCCCAAAATCAAGCCAACGTTTGGCCATCAAGTGGTGGTATGACATCGCCGAAACACTACAATAGTGGTAGTTTGCCATTGT
>Ga0214478_101610_pt1 | contig 10973 bp, 8 predicted proteins | sample M1_20Mar14CPVII9_2_FD_178001 | JGI IMG/M metagenome (GOLD analysis project Ga0214478, IMG submission 178001) | Marine eukaryotic communities from Monterey Bay, California, United States - M1_20Mar14CPVII9sort6BwellD7 | ecosystem: Environmental > Aquatic > Marine > Unclassified | place: USA...
ATTAAATATGGCGTGATACCGCCTCTACCACTACTTTCACACACACTTTGTTACATATCCCAACGTCTCTTCAATAAACTCCGCTTGATACCATTGGATGAACTTTTGATGACAAAGAATAGAATACTCAAAGTAGTTTAAGAGCAACTCATTCATCCACATCTGGTGACTGTATTTGGCATCGAAGAACTCTTCCACGGTAGCATTCACGGTAGTAGCAATATTGGCGGAGGTATCTTCATCATCGGCATCGGTGGTACTAGTAGCATCCTTCTTCGAACTTGTAGTAGGGGTGATATCTGACGAATGGTGGCGGTGGATCATCTTAAATTCTTCGGAGATTTCTGTAAAAGAAGAGATAATAAGTGTAACGAGACAATACAAATATAACATTGCAAACAAACACAAAAAGCAACACATAAAGACTTCGACGGAAGCATCAACAAAGGTTGAGGTGCCCTTCATCCAGGGGGAGTCGACATATCGACCAATAGGCGGGTGCTCTGGAGAGCACGGGAAGTAGTAAGGAATAGCATGGTATAAGCTTTGGGGGTATAATTAAGTATCGATGATAAATATTATGAAACAAAGTGTGTGTGAAAGTAGTGGTAGAGGCGGTATCACGCCATATTTAATTCTAATTCTAACTGACAAACACATAAACACGCTAGAGACTCCCAATTGGACGGCCTTGACCAACGGCATGTAAAGGAAGCAGAATAAAGAATATTGTCAATGTAGTATATGTAATTGTTAAGAATACTTAGCTTTACTATGTGTTATGATCGTCGGTGATCGGTGATACAACGTACTTAAAAATTGTTGCAAAAAAAGTGCATATCTTATGTCACGCTTGCACCGCCGCCGATGAGGAAGACAAATAGGCCTTCGGATATCATCTGCTATCAAATGAGATAATTATAATGTCGATGAGGATGATAGAAGAGGTTTACACTGTTCTCTAGTGGTCTCATGAAGAGGAAGAGTTGGTGATCGGCGGCGGAAGTTATTGAAATTGTAAATGAAAATTTAGTACCACCAAAAGTTGACATTTTCAACTCAGTTTCCAGACTATAACCAACCACCTCTCCAATGTGTTATGCTACATTAGGAGGTGCTTCTGCTCATATCATACCATACCATATTTAAATCATGAGTTCGATCAGTGTTGTCATCGGAAGTATTAAATTGTACTTAAAGTATCTTGTACTTAAGTATCTTAAAGTATCTTCCACTGTTTGAAGTTTCTCTTCTTCAGTATTTAGAGATAGAGAGATGGATTGAATGGTTCTACTCATATGATGAACAATTACAAACAGCTCAATTTAACGTTAATGAACTATGATATCGACACCTTCTCGCTCTACTTCCTTATCCTCAACTTTCCGCTCTCATACTTCCATCATCTCTTCAGCTTTTAACTTCTTATTCTGGCCAGCCATCTCACCTCCCTTGCGCTTCTTGGAACCATCTTCTTTGTAGATAACTTCAGGTTTAAGATAATAACCAATGTTGACTGAATCAATAAGCTGCTGGCGTTTGTTGCTTACAAACCCATTCTGAAGTAAATCCACAAGCTCAACAACCCACTGTCGAAGAGGACCATCTCGCTTTGGCAAGCATGTCTTGTTTTTATGATAATAATTCATCATTTCCTCAAACCTATCCTCCCATGGCACTTTACCCATGTTACCCTTTGTCAACACAACACCCAACTTACGTAGTTTCTTCTTCTTATCATCAGATAGATCATCTCTCCTATAAAACTTGATTTGATCTTGTTGCCATTTGCACAGCTGATTCAACTCAATGTCCTCCTCTGTACCTTGTTCGATACTCTTGAATTCCTTGGGAAGTCGAGCAGTACCTCCCTCTCGCTTGAATTTCTTGAGCTTCTTGAGCATATCATTCCACGGATCAAATTCCAAACCTATCTTGCTCAACTCCTTGATCCGATATTCCTCCAAGGTCTTGTCCTCGTAGCTTTTACGCTGGACGTCCACCCAATCTTTTAGATGCTGGTAACCTGCACGGTTGCCAGGGAACTCGAGGGAGTTGTACTCTTCTTGATATTTCTTGAGCTGTTCAAGCATGCCGGCCCATAAGTTAACTTCCTTAATCCTGTCCACGGAAACGATTTGGTTAATGTCGTTTGGAAGAGCGGTGGTTGCTGACCTTCCCGTGGGGTTATTGATCAAGTCCTTGAGATCATTTAGAAGTCCTTTCAAACGAAGATCATTCATCTCGTCTTGGGTGAGCTTAACCTCGCTACCTCGTTTAAGCCTACTCAAAACCACAGTGAGAAAGTTATTCAGATCAGGATCATTACTCTGCGAGTTCAAATGACCGTACTTGGATCGGAACTTGAGTAGCTGAAGGATATAGTAATTCCATTCTTGTTCCCATGAGAGCTTGATTGGTAAACCTAGCTCTTGTAACTTCTTGAGCTTATCATGACGCTTCGATATGTCTTCACTTGACCACGACTTTACTTCTTGCTCTTGCAAGTCAATCCAGTGACGAAGTGCAGTTAGCTCTTTGTTCTTGGATTGGCGGCACTGCATAAAGGACGGTAGAATAACAGTGTTGTGCTCTTGCTTGTACGCCTTGAGATTCTTGTACATGCGGTTCCACTTGTCGTCACTTGACTCAATCCATTCAATGCCTAACGCCTCGAGCGCCTCAATACGATGTGGGGCATTGACAATACGCGTCGCCTTGGAGTAGACAAGTGACTTCTGCTCTTGTATCCAAATTGAGAGCCTCCGATCCAGTTCAGTAGTACAGGCACTAGGTACAGGAGGTAAATCGCCAGTCTTGATGACATACTGCTTCAATTGTTGGTATGTATTATTCCAACGGCATGGTTCCTCCATCTCAAGACACATGACTGTATTTGTCTTGGAACGATAATCAGTCAGTGCCTCGTGTTCCTCTTTAATCTTTGCCTGAAGCACTGCCTCCATACCTTTGATTTCAGCTTCAATCTCCTGACGAACGGCGGCCTCTTCCTCCTTGGCCTTCTTGGCAGCTTCCAGAGCTGGTTGCTTATTAATATAGGCAATATTCATCTTGCTTGTTGGATTAGAAACACGAGTCTCATCCCAGTCATCCATTAGATGGGAGAAGTTCTGTAATCCCTTGAGTCCTCTTGGATCATCTTCTACCACTTCTTCGACAAAGACTTGGGTCTTATCCTCGTCGTCATTCTGCTTTAGTTCGTTCTCAGTCATTTCAGATAGGGGTTTCTGGAAGATGCGCGTTTCACAGTGTATGAAGATGAAAGGGAAGTGATTGCAACATATGTTAGTACATGCGGCTTGAAAAGGCAATCACATAAAAGCAAACTAAGTTCAAATGAAGTATTCGAATGGCCGCGTCTTCATATTGAACACACCAAACAACAAAACAACACTAACATGGACTTTCCTGCATGTTTTCACAGTTGATGCAGGTGCACACTGCTGGATCACAACCTTTACCACTGGCGTTACAATCACAGTACTTTGCAAGGCATCTGATGATATATGAGTTGTGCATATGATATGAGTTAGTGGAGACAGATATAATGAGTTAAGGACAGTGAACGGATGAGATAATTTTGAACGGAAAACAATGGCAACAACAGGATAGAATTCAAGATAGAATGAAGATTCAACACACACCATAGTACTCACTTGTTTCGTGTACAACTACATCCAACTCCAACCTTCTTCTTGACAGTCTTGAACACATTGGGACGTGCCTTTAACATTTGCTCCCTCGCATCATATCGTTCCCCACCAGGTTCAGACTCCTCAATTGTATTTTTACAGTCAAGACATTCACAATTATCAGTACACACCAGATCATAACGGAAACATTCACAGTATAGCTTGAGACACTTTGTGTTGGCACATGAACATTTAGTATTCTCGGTTGTACGTTGTGATTGAGGTAGTCCTTCTTCGGCACCACCAACTTGGACAACTTTTGATACTCTGTTGGAACTGAATTGACTCACGGCACCGTGAGGATTCTTGCAATCATTACACTTGCATCTTCCTGCACTACATTCCACACCTGCATTGAAGCATACACAGTACTTCTTGAGACATCTGTTGTGTAAATGAAATAAATATCAGAAGTAGAAGGTTAGATGTGACATGTCATGCCAAGAACTTGGTAAAAATCTACTCATGACATATGACTTGAACAACATACACCACCAAACAACACATCATCACCTCAGTATACTCACTTGCTATTCTTACAGGAACATCCATCAGCTCTAGCCTTCTTGGCCTCAGCTGTAACCTTCTTGCCAATATTTGCAAAACTATTCCCTTTGTTCGAAGCTGGTACACATTTAATAACTGCACCATGGCCGATGCCACCATCGGGAAGAGTTGCAAAATCACTCATCGTACTACTCTTCTTCTTCTTCTTTTTAGTAGCAGTACTAGCAGCATCAATCTTGGTATTTTGACAACCAATACATACACAACTATCATCACATGTTATACCCTTACTGAAACATTCACATGATAGTTGGGAACATTTATTATCGGGACATTCACACGGCATTTTATTGTATTGTTATTACTTTATTGGTTTATTGGGAGTATTAATATTGTATTTTACTTCTGTTTGGGTAGAGGTGAGGATATGAATACATATGAATAAAACATATATAATGTGTGAGTAAATGAGTGTGAAGAGATAAAGTGCACATCATGTGAGAAGTATAGAGTCTCTACAGAATGAATCCACCGATATGTGCCATTCACCGCCGATGCCGACCACCATTGCAACTACTTCACCCTACACATAATTTATATTATCTAACGCATATATAGCAAAAGATAGCAAAGAGGATAGGCACATCACCGCAGAGAATTGCAAATTGATATCTACCGGCCCTCAAACTAACGCCGCGTCGCCACTCAATACTATATATAAAAATATTATTATTATTTGACCTCCGATATCTAAATTTGGCGCACTAATCTAAACACTCACCTTCCTTATTGTTAACATCAATAACTAATTCTGAAAGTATTCTGTCAAGCGTTGAAGCAATGAGGAAGGCTCAATATTTGAGATCTTTCTTCTGTAGTACAAAGTCTACGAGTTCCTACGTAGGCTCAAATTTGGGGTAGGCGCATCAATTCAAACTCAACTCTCTTACCCTTTGCTTCCTCTTGCAATCATCAATAAACAATTCAATCACCCGCATCACTTTGATAAAGAAGAGAACATATCAGTATATCTTACACTACACTTGCATACTCATATCGCTGAGAGGTGTCATAATAATATATCAACTCCCAAGCAACATCAACATAAAATATGCCAACACAAGAGGATACACTCAACTACTCACATCTAACTAATGAATATAAAGAACCACTATACACCTATCCACGTGATGATCCCACACAACAAATGAAGACAGCATATACTGCACAAAAAACATCTCGTAAACAATACGATATAGCCAAACAATCACGAACACAATATGAAGTTGAAATGTCGAATAAGTTGGGAAAGCTACATAATCTATTACGAGAAAGTAATGAACGTGAAGCAATTGCAATGAAAACATTACGTTCTAAAACTATCAATGTATATGAATATGAATTACAAGAAATAAATGGTAATGACGCCAACTCAAAGTTTAACATTGGTATATCGAAATTAAAACAATATATTAAAAAGTATAAAGGATTACCACCCTCATTGGAAACGATGGATACAGATACTACCAAGTATACAAGTGAGGGTTATGAGGTGGCTACATGGATTGCAAGTATTGATATTACATCATTAAAGCCACATCAACGTGCTACACTTGAAAATTTGGGTATACCACTATCATTAACAGAAGAAGATAATTGGCATCGATCCTTACTACAATTTAAACTATTTGCTAAGGAGTATTACTCAACACCAATTACTGTACAAGAAACTAATGGTGATTTATTACAAACAATTGATAATAAAGGAACTGAAGTGTTAAAGGTGTGGTGTACTGCACAACAAGCTCAGTATGAGGCCAATGCCTTTAGTGATTGTTTGGATAAGTATATCAAGTTGGTAGATGCAGGGTTTACTTTTGATGTACATACGAATGATACAAGGTGGGATGAAAAGTTGGGTATGATTCAAGGGTTTCATGATAAGTTTGGTCATGTTCATATCCCTGATGATTACTCACCCAAGTCAACAGACGGTGAGACGTCTCAAATTACCACTGCTCAGCTTCAAGAGTTTGTAAAACAAGTTACTAAACTTGTACATCGTGATGCACTATCACCTAAACGTTTATCAAGTCTAAAATCGTTAAATCTATACAGTGACATGGGTGGAAGTGTCTACGATCAACATATCAAAGAGTACAAATCAAGCTGTCGAGAGAATGGTGTTAAATCACGTACAAAACGTAAGTTTCATGCCTTGGAAACAATGGCACAGAGTAGTCAGATTGGTAAAATGAAGAAGGTTGTTGTTCGACGTAATAATATGGATAATTGGAAGGCCAAGTTGGAGAGTAAGTGACTCGTTTGTTATGATTGTTTGTCTTTTTGTGCATATGATGTGTTCTTTGAGACTAACTAAGACTAACATTCTTCTGTCTTCGTTGCTTTCTCCTCAACTTTACTGCAGAATGTGTTGCCTACAAGAATGAACATGGCAATGTCCTCGACATTAAGAATGATATCAAGTTACGTCTATGGGTATACTCCGTGATACGTAAATTAACTATCAACAGTTCAGCACTTAAGGGTGAGAAGATGAGACTAATCGAAGAGCATGATGGACTGAAAGAGTTCTTATTGTTGAAGGAACATAGGGATGCTGCCTATGCTGATGCCAAGGCTAGGAAGGAAGAGGCTAGTGGTGGTACTGGGAAGGATATGGAAGCATTGGCTGAGAATGTTTTGTTGGGGAAGGAGGAAGATCATGAGATGAATGCTTTCATGGGAGGTGCATAATATGTTGTAGAAAAGAGAGATGTTGAGGTGTTGTAGTTGTAACGAGAATAGCTTAATATAAGAATGTTAATGAATGAAGTTTTCTATATACTATTCCTTGCTCTTGATAGATACTGGTCTCTAATAGTATTTGTATTCATTATCAACTGCAGCAGCTTCATCCCTCTGAACACTCCTAATCTCATCTAAATATGTTTGATAAGCTCGTAGTGCAGTTCCATAATCATCTTTAGTTGCATGTCCATTCATGAACAGGTCTTTGATTCCTTCCAGAGATGCACGGCATCCAACTCTTGCTGCAATCATCCAGTGCTTTAATGCCCTTTCCAAATTATTTCCTTCCCTTTGTTCATATACGCCAAGATTGCGCCTTGCCCCAACATGACCAAGCATGGCTGCTTTTTCCCAAAATTGTCGAGCCTGCTCCATATCCCTTTGCACACCCTTTCCAATCATATAAGCATTACCAATATTATAATATGCCCCAGAGTGTCCAAGCTCTCCTGCTTGGTGCCAAAGTTCTAATCGCTTGTCTTGATTTTTTGGTAAACCATGCAATCCGTCGGCATAGTGACATCCTACATCATAGATTGCGTGAACATCGCCAAGCTCAACTCGTTTCTCATAATGTTTCATAAACTGTTCATCTGTAGTAGGAGTTGGAGTTCTGCAAAATGGGCACAGATTACCCCCAGCGGTGTTTGACCCACATAATCACATCCACTGCATATGATCTTTCCACAACATGTATTATATTTATGCCCAGACCACAATGATGGCATGAGTAAGAAACAGATTGGACAATCTTCCTTTGGCGGTGGTTGTTTGAATAAATTCTCGTCGTGTAATTCAGCTACTCTTCTATCACATTTCTTTTTATGTTTTGATCGATGCTTTTTCTTACATGCAGCATTACAATATTTCACCAACTCACATTTGTTGCATGTGTTCATATCACTATCATTACCCTCCTTACCGCAATTAGCACACGTTGATAATCTAATGCTGGTATTTGATATGGACATCTTATTTATACCAACAACAGCAGCATCTATGTTAGTACTACTATCAGATGAACTTATATTTTTATTTTGCTCACAAGATGTGCATATTTCCTTGCTTGATGCACCACCGCCGCCCTCATCGCAGTACTTATGCATTTTATTATTACTTGATGTATTATTACTCATAATATAATTATTAGTCTTTTAGAAGGGAGCAAAGATTGATAAGACAAAACGAATATAACATACATTCACATGAACTGTACAAAAAAATGACACATCATCTCTTTATGAAACTCGATAAATGTACCCCGAACTCATACCCAACTAAACATTGCTGCAACTTACCAGCCTAATCAATAGATTCAGATGATAATATCCAACAGAACACAAACTGTTTTACTTTTGCTTTCTATTGAGGCAGGAGGCAAACTAGTGATGATTTAGGATACCGCACTTCAATATCTTTTCTCTTCATCTAATTGGGGATTGCAAATACATCTCATACTACTCTAAAGAGAGATTAATATAGTGCATTAGAATGAGCATATTGGTACTGCTCTATCGTCACTGTTGTACAAAGATTTTTCAATTGGTGGTTTTATGATAGGCCGGTATCCCTCAACTCTCTAAAAAGTTGTGTAGGTTGATGGCGGTGATATCAGGGACGATTAAGTATTTATAACAGGCATATTGAACTGCAGATGCTGTCACTTCATCTTATTTTAACGCTTATTCGATAGGTTGTACTCTTGTAGCAGAGAATCTTATATTTGACACACAAGATAGCTTCAAAGTCACAGATACACTTCACAAAAATTGAGCTGGCCAGTGTTGTATTGGGGGTTATATATCATTTGGAATTTGCAATCAATATTGAGCCATAGTACATATTATTGAACAGTAGATTATCATGAGAGTCTATCTACTAGTATTATTGGCCCTACTCCACAAATTATGCTTCTCATTTACATCACGTCGGATTGTAGCGACATTACGCCCTCATCATGCTGCTATTACACAAACACAAACTCCCACCAAAGAAGACGATCTATCAACTACAATACAGAAACATATTCAAAACGCAAAAGAGGCAAAATGTAATAATGAAGTATCAACACAACAAATAGAAATGAACTATGCAGAACAAACACTACTGCAATATATTGATGAATGTAAGTTAGAAATATCAGATTGTATACCACCACCCGATGCTCAAATATTAAGTGATGTGATTGATGGATTGTTGCTATTATCACCTTCTTCCTCGTTACTATTGGTTAATAATAATAATGCTAATGATAAAACCTTTAATATGAATGTTGATTATGATTATAAACTTCAAGAACTTAGTGAACAACAAAAGTATTTCTTTGGAGTGTCATCGAGCAACAAGCGTAATAAACCTCAACAAAGGAATGATCCTCATAAAAGCGATAGGGCAACACAAATACTGGATATAATGGAATCATATCACGAGCCAAAGGGGGCATTGTATGATAAACTTATTGCATCTCATGGGGAAGCTGCTCTTCAGTATCTATCGTGCTTATCAAGGGAGAAGAGTAGAGAACAGAGTTGTGAAGAAGATGATGAATTGTTGTCAAACGAATCAGCAGCGTTATATTATCAACAGGCATGGAAGCATTCAAAGTCTGCATTACAGCTGCTCAATAGGGCCGAAGATTTATATTATGAGACAGGACAATCGGACGAACAAATACCAAGCGTGTCATCTTATGTGAGCACAATGGATGTTTTCAAGGCACTCGCAATGACTATTGAGGATATTAACGAGAAGTCGAAGCGCGATGACGCACTTGAAACTGTAAGGACTCTGCGTCGAAGGCGTGTTGACATTTATTCTCTCGATAATACAGAGAATGTCAGAGAAGGTGAGGGATACAGTATTCTCCCTCATGAAGTTAACAATATGAAAACTGAAGAAGTGCTGGAGTATGCGGCAAATCTATTATCCAAAAGTGAACCTTCATACCAATTTGAGATCGCCGATTCAATTGGTACTTTTCACTTCAATCAGCTCATATTCAATTTGGCAAAGTTTCCTCGTCCTTTTTCTGGACCGTTGGCACAAGATTTGTTATTATATATGATACATATGGTGAAAAGGGCAGCTCCTCATTCACAGCAACAAAGACGGCATCAAAAGAATAAGCTGTCGCCACTTCCTCGACCGAACATTCCCAAGCCGAATGTGAAGACTATAAACGCAGTATTAAAAGCTTGGGCGGTCACTACCAATTGCCAAGATGTTGCACGTCATGCCGAAGCAGTTCTTGCTCAACTGGCCATATACCAAAACTCTGGCATTTTATGGGGTATACATGCCGACACAGTTTCCTATAACACCATAATAAAGGCGTGGAAAGAGAGTAAGGCTGCAGGTGCTTCCCAAAGAGCGCAAGAGATATTGTCATTGATGGAAGATGAAGCTAGTAATGTTACCCCTGATGCCATTTCATACTCTGCCACAATCGGTTGCTTAGCACATGACTCTCTTACTAATTCACACGCTGAAAAGCAAGCAGAGGAGATACTGATGAGGATGTATCAAAGAAACAAAGATGCTGAAGGAGATGAGTCTGTTGCGCCACGTCCAACTACACAGTGTTTCAATGGGATGTTCCTTGCAGTTGCTAATGGAAAGAAAAAAGGAGGAGGGAAAAAGGCGTTGGAGATGCTCAGATTTATGGAACGTTTGAATTTTCAATATACAAACTTATTGCCTGATACAATTACCTTCAATATTGTCATGAAGGCACTTGCTAATAGTGGAATGTCATCAGCAGCCAATAGAGCAAACTTGCTACTTGAAAGAATGGAGAATTCATATCACGAAGGAATCACAAGGCTGAAACCTGACTTGCTCAGCTATAACACCGTCCTAGATGCCTTTTCTAAAGAGGGCGATGCCAAGTCTGCCGAAAGGCTTCTCTCACGAATGATTACAACTGATGATGACGACATAAAG
>Ga0214478_101611_pt1 | contig 10971 bp, 15 predicted proteins | sample M1_20Mar14CPVII9_2_FD_178001 | JGI IMG/M metagenome (GOLD analysis project Ga0214478, IMG submission 178001) | Marine eukaryotic communities from Monterey Bay, California, United States - M1_20Mar14CPVII9sort6BwellD7 | ecosystem: Environmental > Aquatic > Marine > Unclassified | place: USA...
AGTTTAGTTCCAGTATTAATAGTGCCGAGGACGGTATTACAACAAAGATTGCTGCCGCTACCAAAATACGGCATTTATTCAAGGAATACTGCACACAACGTATTTTTATTTTGCGCAAGATTGCTGACGCCGATGAATGTAGGAATGCCAGAGATCCTGTTTTCTTCATGTTATACAAGGTCAAGAGAAAGCAAGGCAAGAAGATCGAGCGGTCTATCTCAAGGCACATCACAGGATCTAGACGAAGTTACCAAGAGGCTGTGCCCAAGGTTTTACCAAGTGTCATCATTATCCAGAAGTATACCCGTATGTATATTGCCAAGAAGAAGTTTAATTCAACAAGAGGATGTGCATCCCGTTGATGCACTAATGGCAGCCATACCAGTTGCGGCACCCTTGAGGCTAGTTATGATGTTCCTGAACAGACACATATATCAGCCACTGTATCGATATCGCAATATACCTTACCTGGCACTCGTCATATACCTGCCCAAGCATCAGGATTCTCCCAACAATCCTTCTACATTACATTGTCATACGAGTCATTATCAAGGATTGGGGAGAATGGGGAGAGGATGTACGATACTGATGGGGATACTGGCATTAATGTTTTTGCAATATCGCATGATCAAGGCCCATTACCACCTCCCAAAGTTTTCTGTGTACGGGGAGAGGAATCAAGCACCAAGTTTTACATTAAGTTAGATGGTGAATTCGTCGCAAGGTTGAGGTGGATCGGGGAGCATGGGGAGAGTACGATGATAACCCCCTCGATGTCCAGGATTGGCAATACATCATGATCGAAGTGAGGAAGTTTGCAGACCGTTCGTTTGTATATGAGGCACCCCATAGTGGAGTGGATTTGGCAGTTGATACAGAGTGGGATCAATACATACTACGAGGTGCAGATGAAATGATTACACTGGGTAGTATCTCAGGATTGGATATAGTTATGTTTGAGAAGTTATTCGGATATTCAGATTTAGAATTAACCGGGATCTCAAGTTGCAATAAAATCCATGATTCTCAAGCTTTATCACCATGCTGTCGTCAATGGGGAGAGAATAGGAATACCCTGATATACTACATTGCATATGGCACTAGCACCAAGGATCCGCGACGGGGAGCATATTACATTGTTCTAGTTAGTATTCTACATCAAACATTTGGGAAGCATACCGAGGTATCACGCTCGTTGAAGTTAATAAGCTGGTGGAGGAATAATATGAGTCGGGGACTGGTAGTAGTCGTATTAATCAGCGATTGGATTAAATTATATATCAGCACAATTAGTAGATATACTACGCGTGATGATAATGAAAATGATGATGTGATTGGAGCAAGCAGGTCAACTGTAGTCAATACATTGGTTAACAATATTGGTAGTATCACTATCACGGGTACGATCATCAATTATAATACACCAGTTGATAATAATGGCAATATAGTTGGGTAGATATGCATCAAGCCAATCAATCATTAGGATTAATACTACCAAGTTGATGTATGTTAGTACAACAATTGGATACAACTCGGTTGGATCGAATAATGACATGATTACTTGTTCGTCTGGTACGCAACATAAAGACTATGTGCCTATGGGAATTACGTATACTGACCGTATTGGTAGTGAAAGGAGTGCTACATTAAATAGTAGTTATGCGTATGTTGGTAGTGCTATGAACCCATACATCGAACTAATTGGTAGTGATAAGAATGTCATCAACAAGGTGTTTACGCCCGACCATCTTCATGTGCAAATGTTAGTAGAAGTAGTAATGCAAATCACCAACAGCAGACAGGAAATACAGATGATGTAATATCAAATACTGGTCGTGATAATGAAGATGGGGAGCGTGGATCAACTCGTATACCGCATGTTAACGTATTAAGTAGTACAACTTCCACATTCGAAGAGCTAATGAATGATGATACTGCACCGACAACAAAGAACTATATTGGAGTTATGATCGTTATCAACATTGAAATTATGGGTAGCAACTGCTTAGTGGACTTGAGACTTAGAAGGAAGTCGCATGGATTGTGGAGAACAAAACGCACTTACCAATGGAAATACAGTTGGTACAAATTGGATGGTAGGGGAGTGACAGGATTCTGTGCAGCGGATCACATCCGAATCTGGAGATACGCATCCCAATTGGTGTTGGTCTTATGACGAAGGTTCATCAGGGAATAATGAGCTTATAGTTTAGAAAATAAGAAGAATAATAGACGTCGTCTAATCGTAGTTATACTGCATATTGTAGTCTGTCTCTGGCGCTCGCTGGACTTTACGGATGATAGTGAATTGTAGAAGCCCATTCACTTGTTAGTTAGTAGCACTAAGTGCAATCGCATCAGCACAAGCCAACCCAACTGTATTAACAATGAAAAAGGGGTGGATGCGACCAACTTAACAGTTAAGAATAGAGTAGAGGGGAAGATCCTCCTGTCTTTACAGCTAGGAGTGAAAGGGTGTGTTAGATATCTTATATCTAGCCTGTCCAGTATCCACTACTAGCAGCAAGCACCTGCAGTATCTTTTTTCGCTTCTCGCCACTTACTCGCCATAAGTTATTAAAAAATAAATATATTTTTTAACTGTCTAGAAACTAGAAGTCTTGAACAATAGACTCTCTAGAAAGAGGTCAGAGACTACTAACTCATCCTACAAAAATATGTTACAACTGCCTTTAGGGGCGGCCGTGCTAGCCAGCGTAATTCTCAGTAGCGTGGCAATTGCTAGGTAAGGACTCCAACACCAATTGCAAAATTGCAATTACTCGCTCAATATATCTTTAAAACTCACAAGGCAACTTTTCTCATCACTTGTAGTGCTATACCAGTAGTTGGCAATGGGGATATTAAGATTATAGCTGCAGATACGAACGAGACAAATACAAAATCATCTGTTCTTTTGCAATCTGGGGTAGGAATGAATGGATGTAAGTTTTTCAGTTTTTCTTTCTTCATTAATATTCTAAGTATAAGAGTCCAACATTACACTGCATCCTTTAATTAGATATAGATGCTCCCCAGTCAGCGGGGAGTAGTGATATATCAATAGCAGCTGGGGGAAGTGCAGCAGTAGGAGGTGATGTCAGCATAATAAGTGGATATGGCGAAGTCACAAGTGGCAAAATCAGAATTGCATCTGGGGATGGAATTGTTGACTCTGCATCTTCTGGGAATGTATCCATGAGCTCTGGTAACACAAGTATTCAAGAATCTGGAAGTGGTAAGGGGTAATCAATAATTTGTCAGTATTAGCCTTAATTGATAAACCTCACTGATATATTCCATGCAGTGGTTATTTCACCAGGTACAACAACAGAAGCATCTTCTGGCATTTTGTTTTTATCTGGAGGCACATCAGAGAAGGGTCAAGGTGGCAACGTTGATATTCGTGGAGGACGGAGTGGCGCTGGAACTGGTGGACATATTTTGCTTGGTAAGAAGAGTGAAGATTTCCTCTAATGTCATAAATTTGTAATCTGTATCCCAAATGTTCAACATCTCTTCCTCACGTCAAACATTATATTACATGCACTAATATACAAATCTAATAGAAAGCGGAGAGAGCAATTCCGTGGACATCACGTCCTCTAATTCAAAATTCTCGGACAGTGGTAGTGTGGAAGTTCACACTGGTTCATCCGCTCATAGCAACGGAGGTGATATTATCCTGAACACTGGCGCTTCATTGGATCGAATACCTGGTGCTATTCGGTTACAAAGTGGCGGCGGTGGAGAAATTGGAGGAAATGTTTTGATTGCTGCTGGAGAAGCATTAAATATCGCATCGACAGGAGGTAGTGTTGACATGTTGGCAGGGGATAGTCAAGGACATGGTGGCGAGTTCAGTTTGACTGGTGGCCATTCCCTGGGATCAAACAGTGAATCATCAGGTGGAACAGTTGAGATCTATGGTGGCACGGCCCTTTCATCTAAGGGTGGTGATGTTAAGCTTATTTCGGGCGAAACTGTTGCAAGTGGCTCAAGTAGTGGCTCTATTGATTTGGTGTCTAGTCCATCAAGTATGACGGGTTCGATCAACATCATTAGTGGCATTGCTGGCGAAGACAAATCGGGATCACTCAACTTGTCAACAGGCAATGCCTATTCAGCAGCAGGTGACATTGATTTGCAAGTTGGTACTTCATACTCTGAAGGGGGTAGCGTGAAAATTGCATCTGGCGATAGTACAGGCTTTAATAGCGTCGGTGGTAGCATTCATTTAAAGTCTGGCTCTAGCGAGTCATTCACGTCTGGTGGCATTATTATTGAAAGTCCCGACGTTACATCATCAATAACATCAGTACCCTCTGGCTCTATTGCAATTGGAACTGGACACGCAAACAAGGCATCGGGTTCTAGTGAGTAGTTGGTAATATGAATGAATTCTTGCCAAATTTGTATATCAATACCTCACACCTCACCGAATGCTGCACCCCCTACTTCCAATATTATACAAAACAGTGACCCTGTCTACTGGATCGAGTCTTTACCAAGCAGGCTCAGTTTCAATCAGTGCTGGCACTTCATCAGGACCAGGTAGTATTCTCTCCTTTTTATCTGGCAAATCATTTGATTCAATTGGTGGGTCAACTATTGTGTCAGCAGGAGATGGTGCTAATGTAGGAGGCTCCCTTTTGCTCAGTGGTGGTCGTGACTTGAGTACAGATGCAGAAGATGATGATATCAAGACAGGTGGCAGCGTCAATATCAACGGCGGCACATCTACTTTTGGTAATGGAGGTTTGGTGTCCATTGCAGGTGGCTCGAGTGCACAAGGAGTCGGAGGTAATGTGCAGCTGGTTTCTGGTAACTCTAATTCTCAAGCGTCTGGCGATATCATATTAATTAGTTCGGATGGGAGTAAACACGATAAAAGATCAAGTGGCGACCTTTACATCTCCTCTGGGCTTAGCTATGATGAGTCCTCTCCCGGTGGATCTATTAGCATTGAATCAGGAACGAATATGCTTGGTCCTAGTGGTTCAATCTCCATTAAGTCAAATGATGGCTTGGAATCAGTTGGTGGTAATGTCGACATTTCAGCTGGAGGTACTGGTGAACTTGCATCCAAAGGAGGATCAATCACGATTGTTGCAGGTTTGGGCTCAAATGGCGATGGTGGCTCTTTTAATCTCAGTGGAGGATTCGCAAATGGTCGTGCCTTGATTAACAATGGAGGGAGTGTTAATGTTCGAGGAGGAGACTGTAAGTACCTGTGCTCAACCTTTCCTCGATTGATATCCTCTGCTATTAGCTTATATTTTCTGTTGAATCTTGCCCATTCCTAGCCATGGTTGGAATAGGAGGAGAGGTACGAATATCAAGCGGCATGAGCAGTGACGGATCATCAGGTAGGACTGCACTCGAAACGTCTCATTCGGGTGAACATGGTGTGAGTGGCAATGTCTACATCTCCTCAGGAGGCTCCGAAGCTGGTAGGTCAGGTGGGATTTCACTACACACGGGCCTATCTAAATCTGCTTCGGGAGGATCCCTCTCACTAAAGGTTGGTGATGCAAGTGGTCTATCTGATGGAGGTGATATATTGCTGACTGCCGGTCTTACATCTGCCCAGCATAAGAGAGGCGGGACGGTTAAGATTGTTGGTGGTGAAGGATCATCGAACCATGCCGATGATGGTGGAGATGGGGGTGATATTTTGCTACTTGGCGGAGAGGCCAAAGGCGAAGACTTCTACGATGATGGAGGTAGGGTTTCCATTGAAGGAGGCACCTCCTTAGTGGGCTATGGTGGATCGTTGGAATTCATCTCTGGCCAATCCACTGAAGCATCTTCGGGTGATATCCGTAAGTTTAGCGCGCGCGTCACACAGCTGTTGCGAAGTTTACTATCAGCTTGACGCTTACACTTACTCTCTCCTCTTTCTATTGTATTATGTATTGCAAGTGATTACAAGCGCTTCTGCCGGTAACAAAAACGACTCAGCAAGTGGAACCTTGACATTGAACACGGGTAAATCTTCACATGGTCCAAGTGGTCCAGTCATTATCAAAAGTGGAAATGCAAGTGGTGGACCTGCTGGGTCTGTGAGCATTGGAGTTGGAGACTCGGTAAGAGACTTCACGCACATCTTGACATCTCACAGTCACACCTAACAACTCTTTGCCAATTATGTATCAGGGAGGAACAGATGACGGTGGATCATCTATTGAATTTAAGACGGGTTACAATCCCAACACATCCAGTGGAGCGTTTCGAGTGCAAACTGCCAATGCTGGTCATACCGGCAACAGTGGAGAGATTACACTGAATACAGGGAAAGTTGCAAAGGGCAATTCTGGCTACATTTCTTTTGAAACTGGGTCTACAAATATCGGCGTAGGCGGTGAGATTTACACTAAGACATTATTATTGGTTTGTTTCACGCCAGACTCATTCTAACATCATTATCATCTCACCAACTAACAGGATCAATTGAACTCAAAGTTGGTAGCAGCGAGTTGAAGAATGATGGTGGCGATGTCAAAGTTGAGGCAGGCGAAGCCAAGGACGATTATCAAACAGGTGGTACGGTTCAAATTTCGGCAGGAGTAGGAACAGGTGCTTTGGCTGGACAAGGAGGGGTAGTCCGTATTAACGGCGGTGCATCTGAGTCTACATCTCGATGGTCTTATTTATTTTCACCAAAGAATCGATTCAATTCTGGTGGCGATATTGAGCTGATCAGTGGATCTGCAATACTCGGCAAAAGCGGTGACGTCCTACTCTCATCTGGTGTTAGTGTGGCACAAAATTCTGGATCAGTTGGTAAGTGGATAATATGATATATTTTTAGTATTAAGTAAGCAAAATACGCACTCATCAACTTAATCGTCACGTGAACAATTAGTTGTTACAACCTCAAACTCTAAAGAAGGAGATCACACAGGGTCATTAACCTTGTCAACTGGCTCGGCAAACAGAGGAAGTTCTGGCGATATTACAATACAGAGTGGAAATCGACACATTCACAGTCCCCATGGATATGTCAAGAATGAAGCACATAGTGGTAATATTCATCTTCAAGTAGGCACTGTCACTCATGGTGAAGGTGCGTTATACTTATTACATGCTGCAAGTCATTATTTAGAACCATATCTCACTCTTTTATCCCTTCTTTCCATCACTTTAACAATAAACAACTAACATCAGGTGGCAATGTCACAATTATGGCAGGTTCAACAACTGATACTAGCAATATTGTGAGCAACACAGGTGGTGCTGTTGAGATTAACAGCGGACATTCACTTGCCACAAACTCAGGAGAAATCTCACTATCAACACCAGGCGCTGGTGGAAATGGAGCCACTGGCTACATCAGTCTAAAGACGGGCAGCGCAATGTCTGGAGATGCTGGTCATATAGCCTTGACAACAGGCCACTCCATTGGTGGACAAGGAGGTACAGTTGAACTAGTGGCAGGAAGCTCAAATGAGAAGTACTACGCAAGAAGTCATAGAGTTGGAGAAGATGGTCCCAATGTCCAACTCAAGGCTGGCAATGCCGAATCAGCCATGTCAACAGGTGGTGACGTCATGTTATTTGCTGGTCATGGTTATAGTGATGATTCGTATGATGGTGGCAATGGTGGTTCGATTGAATTGATTGCCGGGCGAGGGTGAGTCAAGGATTTGATTGTCCACATTATGCTGAAAACAATTTCCTCACTTATACTTCTGTTATTTATAGATTTGGAGGCAACAAGGTGAAGGATGCCGGAGGTGATATTCTTATGTCTGCAGGTGCCTCTCAAAAATCAACAGGTGGAAGTGTTATGATCAAGTCCGGTCCAAGTCTTTCAAGCGACAGTGGTGATATTCAGCTATTCACGGATAATTCTGCAGGGGGAGTGACCGGGTCTATCAATATTTCTACAGGCGTTGCCCACTATGGAGATTCAGGTAATTTAACAATTTCAACTGGTCATAGTACTTATAATAGTGGCGGAGGAAATACTATACAGCTAGAGGTTGGTAAATGCAATGGCAAATTAGGTGGCGATATCAACATGATTGCTGGTTCATCAGATGGTAAACGCAAATACGAAAGTATATTTTGTAAGTCGCCTCTCTTCTTTAATATTGCATACTATTCTACTCACCAAATCTCCCTGTCCACATACCAAACTACCCCTATACAAGATGACCGAACTAAATATGTCTGTAAGACTTTTGGATTAATTGTGTCACCTCTTTTTTTTATCCACGAAAAAAAAAAAAAGACTCATTCTCACCCACATTACATACACACCAGCTGTTGGAGGTAATGTTATCATTCATGGTGGTGAAGGAAGGCATGACTTCCGATCGGATGGCAAAACGGTCGGTGGAGATATCATTTTGAATGCTGGAGCATCACATGGCCAAGAGTTTCTTGATGATGGAGGCAGTGTCAAGATTGCAGCAGGGACAAGTGAGAGCGGTGAGGGAGGCTCGGTATATATTGCATCAGGCAAATCATATGATAGGAGTTCAGGCTCTATCAGTTTATTAACTCCAAACGCGGGTAGATCGGGTGCATCCGGAGATATTGAACTCAAGACTGGAGACGCTACGGCATCAAAGTATGATGCTAATATGCATAATGGTCATTCAGGCTCCTTCAGCATCGAAACGGGCCATGCACGTGGTATTGGTCAAGGGGGAGAAGTATCAATAAAAGCTGGAACTAGCTTATTCGCAGATGGAGGAGCCTTGCAACTTACAGCCGGCAATGCAACTGGTTCTTCATTCCATGGTGGGTCAGTTAACTTGTATTCCGGCTCTGGGATGAACAGTGGAAATATCAATATTATCACACCCAGTAAAAGTTCAGGTGTGATGACAACCACGGGGGAAATTAACATTTTGACAGGAACTAATACCAACGGTGGTAGTGGAGAATTGAATTTGAGTAGTGGAGACGGGTAAGAGATTTCTGATATGTCTACCCATCCACCATTTGCTTATTCCTCTTTGATAAACCAACATCCATGCAACAGCACTCAAGCCTCTAACGTGACGGTTAAAGCCGGAGCATCCCATGGACAAGATTTGGCTGGGGGGAGTATTACTATCCAGGGCGGCACAGGATCAAAAAGACATAGTTACGGCGGTGAGAGGGTTCTTTTATTATGTTTTTTTTTGTCTATGCAAATATGACTCTGATGAATTTATTATGTTAGGTAATGTTCATTTGATTGGTGGTTCTAGTTCAGGAAACACTTTCCTCCATGACCGAGCTGGTAATGTTATCTTAGGTGAGCATAAGTCCCCCTTCAAACCACCAAAATTTGATTTTGTTGTTGTTGCAATAACACTGCTAATAATAATATATATAATAATTCTGGTTTCCCCCTAGAGGGCGGTACAAGCTCAAGCAATGGTGTTGGAGGGGGTATCAACCTCGTTTCAGGGGGTGGCAGAAATAGTGGTGTAATCAAGATAGAATCAATTGATACAGATGGTAGACCATCAGGAGATATTTGGGTAAAGTCTGGCAATGTGAAGGAGGATATGAGTGGTGATGTACTACTTGAGACGGGCTTTGCCACAATGAAGTCAGGACAGTCTGGAACAATTACGCTTCGAGCCGGACCAGCAGGCGATTTTTTTGCACACACTAGCTACAGCAATAATCTCTCAACGTACGACAAGAGTTGGAGAAAAGACTCGAAAAATGCTGGAGCGATTGAGCTTGAAAGTGGCTCGTCTCATAGTGGAACGGGTGGTGAAATCGACTTAATTGGAGGAGGAGGAGTATTTCAAGGTGGTGATGTCAATATTACTTCTGGCAAAGGCTTTGCTGATTCAAAAGGAGGAAATACTTACATTTCAGGCGGCTATTCCCGTATTAATGGAGGCCATACTATCTTATCTGGTGGATTTGGACGATATGGTACTGGTGGAAATGTTGAGATTCTAGGAGGGGATACTAATTCAGGAGATGGTGGAGATATCAAGATTGAGTCAGGGGTAACGTCAGGCTCAATTGTTATCAAGACTGCAGATGGTGCTAAGAGCGAAGTAGGCACAACCCTAACCAGTGGCCAATCATCTGATATATCAGGGCAAGTGACAGTTTCATCGGGAGATGCTACTATTGCTGGTGCTCGCTCAGGCGATGTTGTGTTGCAATCTGCTCAAGCTGCCACAAAATCCGGCACAATTAGTATTTCGTCTGGTTTTGCTGGTACATTGAGTGGAGATGTTGAAGTCAAAACTGGCAAATCAATCATTGAATGGTTAGATATATCAAGTGGGTCAATGACCCTGTCAACAGCTGATGTTACAGGCTCAAAAGGGAATAGTGGTCACGTTAAGATTGCATCCGGTAATTCTAACAGTGGTTTAAGTGGCAATGTCACAATTTCAACGGTGAGTAGTATTACTTGTCTACTTTATGTTTTGTCACATGTATACGCATTGGCAGCCATCTTACCTATTTCCAATTAAATAGGGAAGTAATCACGAGCAGTCGGGACATATTTTCCTCAAGGCTTCGACAAGTGTTCCATCAAAAGGCGGAAATTTGGAGTTAGAGTCTGGTTCATCGAGTTACGCTGGAGCTGGTGATGTCAGTATCAAGAGTGGACACGGCAAATATAATATGGGAGGCAGCATTAACATCATTGCTTCACACACAGAAGAGGAAAACAGACAGTGGTATAAAGATCAGGTCGGCACGACAATAAGGGCAAAAGAAATCAACTTTGGGTTCGATGAAGTGTCAACAGATGGGCTAAGCTACTCTTCTTCGAAACGTGAAGTTAGTTTGCAGTTGAGAAAGATTAAGAATTCAACACGGCTTGTATCAACTGGTATGTTGTATATGTTTCTTTGTAACCTTCGACAAAACAACTGTATACATTTTTTTCAATCTCTTGCTTTTCCACCTACTATTACCACCTATAGTGCCTATTCAAGTCACTACTATCCAATACTCATCTGATGAACGAATAAAAAAGGACATCAA
>Ga0214478_101615_pt1 | contig 10963 bp, 8 predicted proteins | sample M1_20Mar14CPVII9_2_FD_178001 | JGI IMG/M metagenome (GOLD analysis project Ga0214478, IMG submission 178001) | Marine eukaryotic communities from Monterey Bay, California, United States - M1_20Mar14CPVII9sort6BwellD7 | ecosystem: Environmental > Aquatic > Marine > Unclassified | place: USA...
TTGGGAATTGTACTACCAAAAAGTATCAATATACATTTCATTAGAGGATTATATTTCTACACAACAAGTCAGCAGACTACTAAAGGCCAAATATAAACGATTGCGATTGAAATAACTCCTTCGAGTAGTCATACAAATGAACATCAAATCTATTCTGCTCATGTAACAACTTCCATGTATCACTGTCTTTCCGTATTGGATGTCTGGGTGTATACTTTTCATCCATTAGTTGTTTCCTACAACCAAATTCTTTTTGATAATCGGGACTTTCCTTCCATTTGAAGTAATGATCAAAGCGTGCAAATGTTCCTCTCTTATTATCCAACAACCCCACAATAAACTTCCTCCTCAATACCTCCTTGGCAACTTCCAAATTGTCCATGTCAATTGGACCAGTCATACTCTCTGAAAGTATCCGAACTAACCAATTATTCTCAATTAGTTCACTCTTGGCATAATCATCTATTGTCATATTCTTTAGTGGTGGATATCCTGTACCCTTTAAGAAGTAGAACATAGATGCCGCACGATCAATAGGATTGCGAAATACTACAAATGCACGTGCTCGATCAGCTCCGTTGAAGAGGGAGGGTATAAGATCAACGTGGGCACTAACAATTGTGTCTGCTTTGTGTGAGGGGACTAAGCCGAGGTTCAATGCTCGTGTTATACCCTCCGGTGTAGCCACATTGACATTGGTATAATTATGGTCAGCAAAGGAAATCACCTTGAGCTCCTGTTAGATATCATGCAGTCATTCAAAGAGGATTAGGTGGTGAGAAGACAGAGGGCTAAGTAAAGCATAAAGCAAACAGAAATTAATCTCATACAACGTACCGTATCATCACCATGTCCATCCATCTCACCAACCTCGGCAGCCAATGTCTGTTCTAAACAATGACTCAACATAGTCTTAACAATCACACCACCACTACGGGGTATATGCCAAAAGAATGGCGTGTCTCTCCCTTTGGTGTATGGTGTACGTAAATCTGCAAATACTTGATACCGTTTGGGTATTATATCATTAGATAATGATTGTTGTGGTCGGGGGTCTATATCAGCTAATTTGTCTGCACCGACAATGTCTGGACCTTTCTCCATTGATAACTTCCCGGGTGCTAGGAGAGGATGTGTATCACCCACTTCCATTTGTTTTTGTGGCGGTGATAACTGTTGCTGCTGCTGTTGAGAAAGTGGTGGATCTTGTTGCTTTGGTATAGCCATTTGTTGCTGCTGTTGTGCCATCTGCTGCTGTTGCAACTGCATTTGTTTCTTCTGTAAATCAAGTTGTTGTTGCTGTATCTTCATTTGTTGTTGTAACTTTTGTTGTTCAAGTTTTTGCTTTTGATTCATCATGTCACTCATTTTCTTATTACCACGTAGTTGTTGCTGTTGGTTATCCTCGATTGCATCATCGAACATGATTTGTTCTCTTTCCCAGCTTTCCTTCTTGCGTGGTTGACCAATTAATGGTACAGTCTTTCTCAAGACGTCACCTAATCCATCCTCATTATCTTGTTGAGCCATGCTACCACCACGTCTACGTTGATTACCCTTTTCCGCCATTCGTCTCATCTTTTCCATGTCTGCGTTACTTAACCCCTCCTGTCCACGTGCATGTGGTGCAGTTGCATATCGATTATTAAATCTACCCTGCTGTTTCATGTTTTGCATTACATGCCTATCGCGTTTATTCACTGTTGTGAATTGTATAGTGATGAATACGATACCCACTATTGCTACAATCATATTCTTTGTTTTGATATCACCCATACCTCCTGAACTACTATTTCGTTTTCTTCGTCGTGGAGTAGTACTTTGACCTGTCATTTCAGTCGCCCTTGTTAGTCTCGATTGGACAGTACGTGATTGAGGATATGCACTCTCATCACCGCCCTCATCCCATGTTTCATCCTCTTCACTAAAACTTTCCCTCTTCTTATTATATGACGATGGCGATTTCGTACGTAACCCAATTTCTTCTAATATAGAATTAACACCGTGTGATTGGAATGTAGATGTACCACCGGTACGTCGGGAATCTTCTTCAATGTTGCGTTTCTTTGGTTTAGAGTTATTATAGTTATTATTACCACCCATTACTATATTTCCTTTACCTTGTCTTTTCTTGGCATATGTTCTGTGTATGTATGAATTAGATATGAGATATAGGTATTTGCATAAGATGTGCACAAAAATTGCAAAAAAAATAACACCATTGCAACAAATATAAATACTTACCCTCTATAACTTTCAACACCACCCAATTGAGAAGCACCACCACCACCAAATAAGGCACTAACATCATCATCATTAACATCAAATTTAATCTCACGGGGCTTTGTCATAAAAGTATCTAAGGTTTGATCTTCAGGAAATGTTTGTTGTGTTTCTTCATTTGATTGACGTCGTGATGGATTTGTAGTATGATGACGATTATTATTGTTGGATGATGATCCATTATTATTATTGTAATCTAACATACCTCCCGTCTTTCTAGTACCACCCTGTTTGGGTGTATTATTATCAAATGACTGTTGTTTTTCTTCTTTATCTCGTAATAACGGCCCTAAGATTGAGCTCATCTGTGTTGATTCTCCATCATCTTTCGTTGGATCTTTCGATACTAATGCGGAGGCATCTTCACCTAGTAATGTTTCGAATAATTGATTTGTATTCTTTTGCATTGTATGATATTTGATACTCTGATTATGTTTCAAAGGGCGTGAGTTTGAAAAGATAAGATAGATACGATGACTCGATATGTCTCAGCGGTCTTTAGATATAAAATCAATGTATAACCTGGTATAACGAGTGATATGTGAAGTCAATTATTACTACTGATGTATGTATACATAATGACGTTTGCCTTATCCGCCGTCGTATTCTATGAGAGCCACAACCTTGTATATTGAAGAGTGATTGAACTTTACGGGGAACTTCATCATGAAACTTCAAATTAGGGTACCGTCACATACACACCAATTGAAAGCAACGAGCAGAATGTCTTCGTAGCAAGTAAAGGCTTGTTTGTTGCTGACATGAGTAGTCTCGGAGTGAGGATTCAAGCTTATTAAAATCACTAATAATGCAAATACATTAGCTTTCATAGACCTTCCTCAATGAGTGTGTGGCACTGATAGTTGTAGGAGTAGTATAAGACATGTATTAAAATAAACTGTACTTCTTCTAGACTGTTTGCAATGCATACATTTATTCTTACTTTATTCATTTGTTCATATCTTTATGCCTACTTTCTCTCTCACTGAACATATACTAATATGAATCATAATAAATCTCAAACCAAACAAAGATATATAAACAACACACAACTCTATGGAGGACTTCCACCCATTGTCGCTGGTAACACAAGATTCTGTGTAGTCAATGAGTACCCCAAAGCAGTCACTCCACGCAGTTCTGTCACAGGAGGAAGACGCAACAACGCGCGAGCACGTATTGACTCTGTCAAATCTCCACTATTGACATATTGTGCCAACTCTGTAACAATGTTATTGTAATGATCACGGAGACATTGTTCAGTTCTACATTGAGAATCTTCAACTGTCATCATTCCACATACATTTGACTGGGAACCGGAAGCAGCAGATACATCTGGATAAGTACCCGTGAACTGATTAGTGTATCCCTGTCCAGCAAGTGAGCCTCCACATATTGTTCCTCCGCCACTACCCTTATTTAAGGACACATCACCAAGCATTGTGATATTTGCATCTGTTGGTGTCATGGCCGATGGATTACCAACTACTTGATATGCATTATGAGTGACTCCATTGATGGCATCCTCAATCACATTTGCATATATATCAGCACTCTGGCAGTCTAATGGATTTACTAAACCTTGAGCATCGAAACAGAACTCAAATTGGAACATTAATGGACTTCGTGCCATACATCCATCATAATCATGTGCAAATGTTGTAGCACAACACTCCTCAAGCGTCTTGAAATGGCTATGCTCTGTCCATGCCTCATGAGGAGAGTTATGTTCCCACTGCTCAAAGTATATCTCAGTATTACAAAACTCGCCGTTGCTAAAGAAGTAGAACTCTTCATTACTCATACAATTGTCCATTCTCCACCAGAAGTGATTCTCACAACATTCTTCTTTGCTTTCATACAAGTAAATATCACCCTTTGCCTTGAGCCATTCGGCATCGAATCCATCATTTGTACAAACCTGTACCTCATTGATCCAATCTGGATAATACAAACCATAGTTATTTACCCCTGTGTCGTCACCTTGATCGCTTCCTCCAGTGACGACTGTAACTCCCGTTCTACCATTGATACTTTCAAAGGAGGTATCATTCGCTAATTGAGGCAACAAAAACTCTAAAGAGTATGAGCCAGGCGTGATTTCTGTAAATCCATACTCTCCGTCTTCGTTTGACTGAGTTTCCGCAACTAAATCACCATCATCATCGTATAATTTGACAGTCACGGGCTCATCGAATGGTTCTTCATCTCCATCTTCAATACCGTTGGTGACATCATCATACAAGACAGAGGCGTCAATGGTAGCGGGTAGGAAAAGTCCAGCATTGAACTGAGAAGTTGACCCACTTTCAAACAGTATCGGATCACTCTCGAAAGTTGTAGGATCAAAATCTGAACTTGGACTGAGCTGCCAATCATTGCCACTTGGGTCAATGGGAGGTGTGATCTTAACATAATATGTTGTGCCAGGTAGTACACTGTCAAAGCTCCATGTACCAGTCGGGTCTGTAGTCATGTTGTCTACCACATTATCATTGTCATCATACAAGGTGGCTACCATACCTTCCAAGCCTTCTTCGCCTTGATCCTCAATACCATCGGCATCCAAGTCATGGAATGCAGCGCCTTGAATTGTCATGGGAAGATACATGCCTGCATTAAGCGTAGTATCCGTATCACCGAGACCTAATGATACAATTGGAGATCTGTTACCATATGGTAGTGTACTTGGATCATCTGATATCTGATTACCTCCTGGCACAACAGGACTCCATTCATAATCTGGATCGTTATTTACAGATAGGTAATAGTCACCTGGTTGCAAGTTGGGGAACTCGTACTCGCCATCTTCATTGGTCGTATTGAATGCCGCGACAGTACCATTAGGATGAGACAGTACAACTAGAACGTTGGGTAATCCGTCTTCATCCCCATCTTGAATTCCATCACCATCATCATCCTCAAAGATTGTATTTGGCCCAATCATTGGCAATCTTGCTATACCTGCACTAACACAAGTAACATCTTGACCACTTACTACAGTGACTGATACTCTACCGGTGACAGGATCAACATCACTGTCAGAGCAGTCGTCTCCACCCACATCTTGTGGACTAAAGACAACTCCGTCATCATCTTCTGGTATCTCGAACTCGATCTCATAATCACCTGGTGGAACGTCAGGAAAGATAAAGCTACCGTCTTCACCCGTCTGAACAGTAACGATAGGCTCATCAGGAGTATCAGAGGTGGGGTCGTAAAGACTAATGTTCATATTTGCAGGATAGTTACCCTCCATTGGCTCTCTAATACCATTCCCGTTATCGTCGTCAAACACTTCATTGTATATTGATACAGGGATATAGAATCCAGCATCAAAGCTACCCGTTCCGTCAGCACCAGACAAGAGTTGTACTGGATCGGTAGAGTTGGTAAGTGGATCAAAATCATTACCAATGAGGTCAGTTGGGGTAGGATCTGGCAAGGGACTGAGGAGATGGTCTGCTCCAGGCGGGATAATAGTTGCAGTATACGTTCCCGGAGGCAAATTGATACTGTATTCACCATTGCTATCCGAGACAAGTACTTGGGCAGTACCGTTAGGGTCGGGAGCACCTCGAGAATCTGTAGGAAACACAGTAACAATAACACCGCCTAGAGGTGGCTCGCCCACATCAAGTAGCCCGTTGCCATTTGAGTCAATAAAACTTTGACCAGCGACAGTAACAGGGATGAATATACCAGCATCGAACGAAGTGTTGTTTTCTCCACTAGTCAGATTTTGATGAGGTGTAGTACCCGTCATAGGATTTGGATCATCTTGGTGGTTCAGTGCTCGTACTCTTCCCCCGGTAGGCATACTACATCCAAAGTCTGTATCGTGATCTGCATGGCAATAGTTAGGAATGCCGGCAACGCATGATGGGGATCCACACGTTCCTGATGCACACGATGAATCTTCACAGCCCCAAACTGCAATACCGTTACCCTGATCAAGACAAAGAGGACGCTCAGTATCGATTCTAGTTGTACCAATCTCACAGTATCCACAAACTCCGTTACTGTTACATATATTCTTATTACCGTCCCCGTTGACAACACATTCATCATTAGAATTACATGTAACAGCTTCTTCTGGTGCTTGCTGACTACTTCCTACAGGAGGGAAAGGAGTCGTGGTCGATTTTGTTGTGGTTGATGGCAAAGTTGGAGGATCTATCAACAATCCCGGTCGTATTTCCATATCTGCAATCATATAGTCCATTGCGCTGGTATTGTAGCAAGTACCATTGATCATCAGCTCAGCAGGTTTCGTACTGTTCACAAGACAATCCCATGGTGCTCGTGAGAATACGAAATCAGGAGGCAAGTCAACTCTCACGGCATAATCTCCTGGTGGGAGGTTGGTGAACCAATAACTACCATCTGCTTCTGAAAGCATCATTGCTACTGGCTCGTCGTTTGCATTCAACAAGGTGACTGGGAGGCCAGCAATACCTGGTTCCATGACACCGTCGACTTCGTCTTGGATACCGTTCGCGTTCATATCTTCCCAAACTTTATTCCCAAGAGTTACAGGAAGATACATTCCTACATCCCAAGCGGTGACATTGTCATTCCAATCCAAGTCAACCATTGGGGAGGTACCGTTTGTATCAACTTGGTTACCGCCGGTTATAATGGGTGAGAATACGTATGTTTCAGTATTGTTGTTGGAAGGATTAATGCCAGTAGGAGGGATGACTTGAATATAACACAATGCAGGATACACATTGTAGAAAATGTACATTCCATCCTCATCTGTGGTGGTAGTCTGCTCAACAATAGCTGTTTCATTCTCATTGTAGCAGTACAGATCGACAGTGACATTGGCTATTCCAGTCTCGTTGACTCCGTCTTGCAAACCGTTCCCATTTTCATCGTTAAATACAATGTTTGGTCCTAATGTGGCTGGCAAAGTTGCTTCAGGCGTAGGAATTGACGAGGTTGAGGGCTGAGAAGAAGTACTTGGCTGTGAAGAAGTTGTTGGAGCAGACGATTGCGAAGGAGCAGAACTAATACTTGGCTTGGATGAGAGCGTTGGAGCTCCACTAATGGTAGCTGTGAATAACAGAAATATCAAATTAATGCATAAGATATGAGCAAAGTTAAGAGTCAAAACGTTCAGTGAGCAACTACTTACGTGCTGAAGATACAGTTGGAGCCCCTGATATTGTGGGCATACTCGAGATGGTAGCTGTGGTAAATAAAGATGACAGGAGGAGATGTTTGGATAAGAACTATGAACAAAGAAACCGAAAGATACCTCTCATGCCCAAAAACGATACTTACGCTTGCTGCTAGTACTTGGAGCAGACGACTGCGAGGGCGCACTACTTGTAGAGGGAGCTGCACTTGAGGTAGGAGCCGTGGATAATGTTGGTGCAATGCTCGTACTCGGCTGACTTGAGGATGTGGGCTTTGAACTTTCAGTTGGAGCCCCTGACATTGAGGGCTGTGAAGACAAGCTGGGAGCAGTCGACTCTGAAGGTGCACTGCTGATAGACGGTGCAGCACTGATAGTGGGAGCACCAGAAATTGTAGGCATGGTGCTCAGAGTAGGGTTAGTACTGGTCGAGGGAGCACTGGAAACAGTAGCTGTAGAGACAAAGAGAAAATGTGCATAAGATGTGAAAAGATACCCAACAAAATATCAGAGAGAAACTTTATACACTTACGCTTCGAGCTTGTGGTAGGCGTAATACTTAATGTGGGTAGACTCGAGATGGTCGGGTTACTACTTGTGGTTGGAGCCGAAGATGTCGTAGGCTTGCTACTTGCAGTCGGCTGTGTCGAAGTAGAAGGCTGGGAACTTTCGGATGGAGCTGAAGATACACTTGGCTTGAGAGAATTAGCTGTGTATAGAATGAAGAGATTGAAAAGAGGGGGAATGAGTATATATTAGAATATCAACTAATCGAGTATCAAAGCTCACATCCCAGCCGGCCATATATACTTACCAATACTCGGAGCCAACGAAACACTAGGACTTTGTGTAACATCAACACAAGTAAAACTTGCACTCTCAAGTATAACCCAACTATCCAAAATATTATCACCAACATCACCCACAGCTAACTTGATAGTATTCCATTCATTCACATCACTCTTGGGTATACCAACAGCCGTTAACGTGTCTGTAAAACCATCCATTTCAATCGTTGGATAAACAACCTCAGTTATTACAGGATTACCATTTGGGTCTTCAGTAGGATCCTGCTGCCATCCCGTACCTGGATCATTACCATGAAAATATTGCTTATTCGAATGATAATTGACATTATTAATACTAACAACATCACTTCCCGTATTTGTTGTGGGTAACTTTGCAATATTATTCCCATTTAAGTAAAAACCAAATACATCATTAAATTCACTAAATACATATTCATAATATTCTTCCGAACCAAAGATGTAATTAAATTCTATACGGGGTACATAACTTCCACCCTCCCAGGGACTATTACATCGAAAATCGAATTGTAACACACATGCATCAAATACTGAATTATTAATACCATTACTATCATCAACTGTTTTCTTTAAATCAATATCACCACCTTTGGAATGAATTGTTGTTTGATCATCTTCATCATTTGTATTTAAATGTTGTGGTGAACCGGAGCTTAAGATTAATCCTTCATCGGGGACCATGTATACTTCTGGATTAGTTGGTATATAATCCCCATTGGCGTCTTTTAATAAATCGTAATTTGGTGCTGGACCTTTTTGATACAAGGTGCCGAGAGTATGTCCCCTAGTGAATAATGCAGCACAACTTTCAATATGAGACGAGGCTTGAACATTTGATATTTCGACTGCAATTTCACCAGTGGTTGATATTAAGTTGTTAACTAGTTCGGTAGCATTCGTTGTAGTATCGAATTGCATCCGATCGGTTGGTGCCGATGATAATGAAGGGAATGATGTTGTGGATGGTTTATAAGATGTTGTTGGTGATGAACTTGGTATTGATGAGTGAGTAGGTTGAGTTGAGGGTGATTGTGATAATATTGTTGGTGATTGAGATATTGAAGGTACATTTGTTTGAGCATTTACTATTGTTTTATATTGTGTAGCAAGAAGGAGGATTGCTCCAAGGATACTCGAGGTTGATTGCTGTAGACTCATCATGAGATATCTTGTAGAGCCAATACTATGCCCGCTCTAGTATATCTCTGTCGAGAAATCTTTATGGGGATTTGTCACCTCTTTATGACCTATTAAATGCCGTCGTTAATCTCTTCTATTGCAATGATATTGTATGTCTGGTCTGATGTCTTCAAATAAATCAAGACCTTGTCTACTATCACTTTAACATTGCATACATTGATATTGCAATTCATACACATATCAGTGTTGCTAGGTGGTAGATGAACACGATCGGTTAGACTACCCCAATGAAAAGTCCGTTCGAGTAAGGGCTTACAATTGAGACATCAACAGCTCAATGCCGCCGTCATTGTATTTGTTTGAAGTAGGATTTAGCCGTTCAATCATCGCTCCTTGAAAAGATTTTATGAGAGTTGATGATTGAAGATGATTGACTCTCTCTCTAGGTAGATAAGAGAGGGTAATCTTTCACGCAATAAGGATTAAGAATTGCAACGCTCTCTCTCAATTAGTAGTGGTTGTATCATTATTGCAATTGTTACGTTCAGTAAATAATTGCAAGGATACCAAACACCAAAAGGCGTATTTTTTATCTCAAGGTGCACCTTCTTCACAATATAATCTATATCACTGTATACAGAGAAGATGAGTATTAAAGTTGATGTTGGTACACCCCCAAAGGATTATGAAGAGTGGAAAACAGTTCAAGTTCGATTTCACGGATTTGCCAATCTACCTACAACAAGGGATGAAATTATTTCATCGCCTGAATTTTCATGCTTTGGTCATCAGTGGAGCTTGGATGTCTATCCTGGTGGCCATGCGGCTTCAGAAGAAGGGCGTGCTGCCGTATCCCTTGTCAACAAATCGACTAAAAGTATTAAAATTCAATATGGTTACAGTATTAGAGACGCAGATGACAGAGAAGTGGTATATACAAACAAGGAAACATATGAGTTTAGTACTGTGAATGGTAATGCGAGGTGTGCTCATAACTTTACCCCGAGATCAATCATAATGAATTCATTAGTAAACGGATCATTGGGTATTGAAGTTAGAATGAAACCTACATCTACAGACAAATCAATCTCTCAATTCATACCAACAAACCCAATCAATAAAAATGTTTTACAAAAGTTTATGCACGAGGAATCTGCGGATGTAGTATTTGAAGTTGAGGATGAAAGCTGTCAGAGTGAGGAGCATACCAACAAAAAGTCAAAGACTACGACAATATTCTATGCCCATCGCTTTATACTACAAGATATTTCAACAATGTTGGCTGAATTATGCAAACCAACTGAGGGAGAGGTAATTACCATCGTTTCAATATCAGATGTAAAACCTGATATTTTCAAACATATGATTTACTATGCATACGGGGGTAAGCTAGCAGATGATGATCTAAGAGCAAATTCTAAAGAGATCATTAATGCTTGCGATAAGTACGGGGTTGTTCATTTGAAGTTAGAGGCTGAAGCAGCATATGTCAACTCTACTGAAATTACGTTGGATAATATGATGGACAACCTACTCTACGCCGACTCCAAGAACTTAGCTCTACTCA
>Ga0214478_101617_pt1 | contig 10940 bp, 9 predicted proteins | sample M1_20Mar14CPVII9_2_FD_178001 | JGI IMG/M metagenome (GOLD analysis project Ga0214478, IMG submission 178001) | Marine eukaryotic communities from Monterey Bay, California, United States - M1_20Mar14CPVII9sort6BwellD7 | ecosystem: Environmental > Aquatic > Marine > Unclassified | place: USA...
GCCAACAAGTGGGGGTATAGCAGCATGTAGGTTGTTGAATAGTGGTTGTTTGGCATTGTATAGGTGTATAACAAGTTGATAAACACTCCCAGCATGATTGTAAGTCCATCCATCATACTTTTACAGCCACATGTAGGCAGGTTTCATGCCTCAGATCTGGATTTTCTGCCGACTGTCAGGCAATGTTTGGCCAACAAGTGGGGGTACGGCATCATGTAGGTTGTTGAATAGTGGTTGTTTGGCATTGTATAGGTGTATAACAAGTTGATGAACACTCCCAGCATGATTGTAAGTCCATCCATCATACTTTTACAGCCACATGTAGGCAGGTTTCATGCCTCAGATCTGGATTTTTTGCCGACTGTCGGGCAATGTTTGGCCAACAAGTGGGGGTATGGCATCATGTAGGTTGTTGAATAGTGGTTGTTTGGCATTGTATAGGTGTATAACAAGTTGATGAACACTCCCAGCATGATTGTAAGTCCATCCATCATACTTTTACAGCCACATGTACTAGGCCCCTGATTGAGGTAGTTGGACATCTGTCTTCATATGGAGATGGTTCACTAGAAATAAAGGATACCACACCACCCAACATATTTATTTTACCATGTTGTTGTTGCATGGTATAACGACATAAATATACCCAATACCCCCGCTAACCAATACAAACAACACATCGACCGAATAGTACTTACGAGTACATTGCAATAAAGTAATTAATATCAACCATATGTGAGTATCCTCGTCGAAATGGGTCAATATGGCCGATCAACGAAAACCCAAAACTCCCCTATCTTTTTTTTTGAGTTGCAATTGTATGCGAAGGGATAAATAATGCGCCATCCTTTATTTTCCATGCCATTTTTATATTGGGGATATTCATTGCAATGATAACACCATTGGTACGTCGGGAATTGGCGTAATTAAATGGGTGTAATACCACTGTCACGTATTTTGAGTTTTTATGGTGTAGGTGGTTTGTGGTGTATCGATAAATAATATGGTGGTGCATTGCAATTTTAATATGTTTGGGGCTGTGTAATGCTGTTGGTGGTGCATGAATAGTACGTATAGGCTGACATCTACTACCTCCGCCTAAGGATCAGGAGGACGAGGATGCATGTATTATATTTTTATCAGTTGGTAATTATGTGTCTGTGAAGAACAACCATTGAACATATCATATGCACAAAATTTTTATATGCTGTTGTTACTACTATTATTTTTATTGTATGGGCGATGGTATTCATGTAGATGATTCAAGTATCATATGCAGATAATACCATATCTCACATTTCTTCGTTGCAACTCATTTCTACACATCATCAGATAACGGTATAAGTGAACTGTAGAAGAATATAAGAGGCGTTACTATTGTGGTATTGTAACCATGTCTCAAGAAACCATTACCTCTGGTCGTTCAAGACGAGCCAGGAAGAAAATTGATTATAGTCAGGAACAGACATTCAGTGATGTTGATGAAGATGTCTTTCAGGATGAACCATTACCTGAAAAGAAGAAGAAAAGTTCAAGGAAGTCTAATGCTAGTACAGGAGGCGGAGGTGGTGCTGTACTCGATAATGGCATGTTTGAAAGGACCAAACCAGTTTATTCTGAACGTAATTATGATCCCACGGAACTTCCAATAAGAGAAAAGTTTACTTTTGAACCTGAATTCGAAGAGGATGGATCTCCTGCTATTGAAATTATTATTGGTAGAAGACCTATTGATGACGCCAAGGATAGGCACGTTGCTGGTGAGGGAGGTACACCAGGTTCACCTAATTCAGATGATGATTCAGATGATGATAGTGATGCACCTCGTCGTACTCGTTCTATCAAAAAGATGAAGTCCAAATCAATGGATGAAGACGACGAGGAGAATAATTCTGAAATGGACTATGAATACCTAGTCAAGTATAAGGGAAGATCATACCTCCACCTCGAGTGGAAGACAGCTGCTGATTTGGAATCCATGAACGTCAAGGCCAAGTCTGCATACCGTAGATTTCTGAAGAAACTCGAGGCAGGTACTGACGAAGAGTTGGAGGATCCGACTGTAGACCCGGCATACACCGAGCCAGGCAGGATATTGGCAGAGGAGGATCATGAGATGATGGTCGAGCTTAGTGATAAAGAGTTGGCCAAATGGGAAAAAGAACAGAAGAAGGAAATGGAGGAGCTAGAGAGTGATGATGATGATGATAATACGGGAGAAGAGAAGAAGGAGGAGATGGACGTCGATGATAAGCCAAAGGATGGCGAAGCTAAGGAGGCTGAAGAACCAGCTATTGGTACGTATTGCTAAATTGTATGTCGAACATTTCGTAGTTCTTCATTTACTAACCTCATACATGCCCATTGTTATGAAATACAGAAATTACAGAGCCCGGGACCATGGCTCTTGAAGACCTTAGGAAGGTTGTCAATAAGGATGGCCCTTACTATCCCACATTCCCAGGCTCAACCAACGCATACGCCGATGGCTACATTACCGAGCCACCGAGAAAGCCTCGTGCTTCCTACCTCTTCTTCCAGGGCATCTACCGTGGTTACTTTGGAAAGAAATTCCCAAATTCTTCCCTGTCTCAAAATATGGGAATGGTCGGAGATGCGTGGCGTGCCCTGACCGAGGAGCAGCAAGCCCCCTTCATTCTATTGGCAAAGGAGGAAGCACAAGCCTTTGAGAGAGAAAAGGAACTGCTTGAGCTCGCCCAGAAACCCTCCGCAATGTGGCAGCCTATTCGTCGATGCAAGGCAGTCTTAGACCGATTGTGTGACGACCCAATGTCATCAATCTTTCTTGAACCTGTGGATACTGATGTTTTTACCGACTATTTGGATATTGTTGAGTTCCCAATGGATTTACGTACTGTCCGTGAAAGACTAAATAATACCAAGAATTGGATGGGACCGGAAGGGTTTGCTAGGGATGTGAGAAAGGTATGTTTATCTCTATTTACAATCTATGTTCATGTCCTGCCATATACAAGTATTATCTCATCATCGATACTCCCTCTTTAATTGTTGTTTAGGTGTGGAATAACTGTAAGATTTATAACCAACATGGTTCTCAAATTTGGCATGTTGCCGACTGTATGGCGAAACTGTTCGAGCGTTTATACCATGCATGGATTCTTGACTTCCGTGATCGTTATATACGATGGGCGAAGCCAGAAGCAAGACCCTGGGAACTCACTTGTCGTATAAGTGATGGTGCATGCAAAACACCCGATACTAGTATGGTTCTTTGTGATCATTGTGATGCTATGTACAGCATCAACTGCCTCAAACCCAAGCTCAAAAAGGTCCCAAAGGGCGTTTGGCATTGTCCCATGTGTCTTCCTAAGGTCGGGAAGAATAGGACAGTGACTCTATTGTCTGCAGCGACTGAACAAGCGGCAAGGAAACGTGCCGAGATGGGCGACATCCCCAAGAAGCCTGTGAAGCAGAAGATGTTCCTCGTTAAGTGGGCAGGACTGGGATATGAGCACTGTACCTGGGAGACACAGGCGGATATCAATGATGATGCCATCATTGCAGAGTTCCGTAGACTTGAAGGGGTCACCCCCGAAGAGCCAGACATGACGGAAAAGGAAGTACAGGACGTTATTCAATCAGCCGTTGCCCCTAAAAAAGGAAGTACATGCAACAACGCTGAGATGGATGCATTTAAGTTGCAGCTAAATGCCCAACAACGTGCCTTTCAGTTCAAGAAGTTCGGGATGGATACTCCTCATCTCGTGGCCGCTGAAGTTGGCCCGAAAGAGCAGCTTTTCGCAGGTAGCAAATCTGCTTCCAACGATAAGCAGCACCCAACTGAGGTTGCCGCAGTGTTAGAAGAAGTAGTGTGGAAGGTAGCAACGAATGATGCCGATTTTAGCAACAGCTATCACCACTCCTTACTTCCACCACCGTTATATGGTGAATATGATGTAAAAATTCCTGGTAAGCTTGATTACCCTTGTCTTTTTATATATTTGATTTGTCTAATATATGCTAACCACCTCTATTGCTTCTTATCAATCCCATATGTAGTCACAACAATGGGACTTTTGCTAAATGTGGGTGAAGTAGACAAGAATGTAGCCTTCTTGGGATATCGTCAATTCCCTGATGGCACCAAAGGACCGGCTGAGGTCAAAAACCTTTGTAAGAGAAATGGGGATATCATCATTGCTGTGAATGGGAAAAGTCTTGTGGGCAAACCCTTCAAAGAGGTAATACCTTACCTCAAAGAAAGCATCCGTTTTGCCTACATCAGGTTCGTGCACAAGGATTGTACCACAGATGGTGGGTCGATGACAAGCTGTGGCAATTTAGGTCATTACATGTTTGAAGACTTAAGCAAGACATTCAAAGAAGACAGAAGGCGTTTATTAGCCAAGCGATCTCTAGCTCTACTAGAAGAAGAAGAGGATGCTGACGACAGCTCAACCTCAAGTGAAGAGGCTTCGGATGATTCAGTTGACAGTGATGACTCTGATAGTGACGCAACTGGCATTGAGCCTGACTCAGAAGATGAGGCCCTCCTTCGTGAGAGGGAATCAACCGACAGTGGTGACTCTCAAGGCGATGCTGCATGGACTGCTACCAACACTGCGGTCGATGGAAATGCCAAGGGGAGTACCGAGACTGCGAATAAGGATATTTCAGACCTTCTACTTGGTGCCAATGTCTCAAGGCAGGCTTCAACTCAACATCTTGCCTTAAGTCTACTTGGCATGGATGTTGGCTACTCATCAGATGAAGGAGGTGACGAAGATGTTGCTCATTACATTGATGGTGTTGATGGTACATTCACCCAAGATGTCGTCGAAGCACCTCTAAACCCATCAGAAGCTGAAGGTTCTGATGTTACAACTCTTGCAAAGCTACCAGTTAAGAAGACTGATTTCTCAATCATTGGCAACACATCTCAGCTACAAGTAGCTGTCGCTCTGACCGGCAAAGCACCGGATATTACAGACTTTGACAACTACCCCCTTCCTTCAGCAAAACAGATTGAAGCAGAGAGGTTGAAGGCCGAAGAAGAAGCAAGAAAGGCCGAAGAGGAGGCCAAGCAAGCGGAGGAAGATGCTAGGAAGAAAGCCGAAGAAGCAGCCAAGCCCAAGAAGAAGTCAACAACTAAAATTGAACAAGTATCTACCATGTCAAATGATGTCGTTCGTATCTGGGCCAACGCAGAAGACGCTAGTGCCACTTTACAGTTGGATTATGAAAAGCTTCAAAGACTATTGAATGGCAAGTATGATGCAGAGTTAGGAGATGAAGTTGGTGGATTTCGGTGGAGATATGCTGATCAAGATGCTGTGGTAACGTCCATAAAGAAAGACTCAAAGAAAGCGAGAGAGGCATACCTTCAGTTCAAAGACAAGTTGTATGATCCTGCAAAGCCTCACACGTACAAGAACGAGAACAAGTTGAGAGATTATCAGGTGGATGGTGTTAATTGGCTCGCTGCATCGTATTATAATGAACAAGGGTGTATCCTTGCCGATGAGATGGGACTTGGTAAAACATGTCAGATTGTAACTTACCTCGAGCATTTGTTTAGAGTGGAGAAGCTCAAAGGACCGTTCTTAGTTGTGGTTCCACTCAGTACTGTTGAGCACTGGCGTCGTGAGTTTGAGGCTTGGACAGATATGCAGTGTTGTGTCTACCATGATCGGCAACGCGTATGGCGAGATGTACTACGTGAATACGAGTGGTATTATGAAGACCGTCCTCATACCCCTGATTATTTGAAGTTTAATGTACTCGTAACAACCTATGATACTCTCATTGGAGACTTTGACGTTATCGGTGACGTGCCATGGCGAGTTGCTGTTGTAGACGAAGCACACCGTTTACGTAATGTGAAAGGAAAGCTACTTGAATGCATGAAGGAAATCAGGTAAGCGATAACTTTTGATGTGACATTATTTACTCATTCAGTCCATATCTCACTTCTTCATTCATGATTGTTTATGTATAATAGTGCTAAGGGAACTTTAAAGTTTGGTCATCAGAGTAGGGTTCTAATGACTGGTACACCGTTGCAAAACAACACCCAGGAATTATGGACTCTTCTCAACTTTATCGAGCCGAGTCTCTTCCGTTCACTTGAAGAGTTTGAGGAAAGCTTTGGTGATATGAAGAATCGTCATCAAGTCGAGGCACTCCAGCAAAAGATATCACCCTTCATGCTCCGACGTGTCAAAGAAGATGTTGCCAAAGACATCCCAGCCAAGGAGGAAACTGTGATTGACGTTGAGCTCACAAGCATCCAGAAGCAATACTATCGCGCCATATTTGAACATAATCATGCTTTTTTGAGTATGGGTTCGGCAAAGACTGCTGCCCCCAAGTTGATGAACATTCAAATGGAATTACGTAAGTGCTGCAACCATCCCTTTCTACTAGATGGAATTGAGAGTCGAGAGATGGAGAATCGTCACGAGCAGCTGACACGAGACGGAACATTCGATGGCAAGACTCCCGATGAACAGCACGAGATTCTCAATAAGTATGGCTATGTTATGTCCAGTGGTAAGATGGTACTGTTGGACAAGCTTCTACCTAAGCTCAAAAGTGAGGGACACAAAGTGTTGATCTTCTCACAGTTTGTGAAGATGCTTGATTTGATCTCTGATTATTGCGAATTTAGAGACTTTCGTTATGAGCGACTTGACGGTAGAGGTAAGTTTGTGTTGAGCTGTTAATGCCCTAAATTCATTTCAATTCTCACAACACTTTCTTGAACTCTTTACACCATCTCCCTCTTTTTTACAGTTCGCGGTAACGAGCGACAAAAGGCGATCGATCGCTTTGAGACGGAGGATGATAGCTTTATGTTTCTACTATCAACTCGTGCCGGAGGTGTTGGTATTAACCTGACAGCTGCTGATATCTGTATCATCTTCGACAGTGATTGGTAAGTTTATTTATATGTGTAGGAATGGTTGTGTCCTAATCACAGGATATAACATTATACACATAAATTTACATCTCACTTTATTACAATATCATTTTGCCTCTTTGTATACACAGGAATCCTCAAAACGATGTACAAGCCCAGGCACGTTGTCACAGGATTGGTCAAACCAAGGATGTGATGATTTATCGTCTGGTCACTTCCAGAACGTTTGAACAGGAGATGTTTGACAGAGCATCTAAGAAGCTAGGCCTTGAGCAGGCAGTTCTTGGTACATTTGACCAGGACAACGGAGAAGACAAGCCCACGTCGAAAGAGATGGAACAGTTGCTCAAGAAGGGTGCATATGCATTACTCGAAGACGAGAATGATGAGATTGGGAAGGAGTTTGTTGCGGACGATATCGAGAGTATTCTTGAAAAGAGAACACGTACACGAGTTGTTGAGGGCGCCAAGACAGCGTCGTGGCTCAACAAGAAGGGAATGAATGTAACGAAGTCTAAATTCAGCACCGATTCGGCTGGAATTGATGTCGACGATCCACTGTTCTGGCAGAAAGTAATGCCAGACTTTGTTACTCCTGAAATGTAAGTTTTTAGCTCTGTTGTGACTGTGCAATTACCTCGTACTGTTTTCTATCTACACTTTGCTTACATTGCATGTCATTAATACAACTCCACTTCCTCTCAGCCTCTTGAATAAGATTAGTGAGATGGAGGAATGGGCTGAAAAACCCAAGCCTGGACGAAAGACAAAGAAATCAGAGGGCCTAAGTAAGGCAAATAAGAAGAAAGTAGCAGAGTTCATGTCTGATCTGAAGGGTGTAATGGAAGATATCTTTGACCAGGAACGTGAGGGTGCACTATCTTCCGAGGAGAAGACCACATGTCAGACCCTTTTGCTTACTATATCAGTGAAGGAGAAGATCTTTACTGAACAGCAAAGACAAACAGCCAAGAAACTTCTTCAAAAGCTTGATGGAGATCGGCGTCGTAAATGCCGAACATCGAATATTGGAGGAGCTGGTGACGATGACATGGCTGCTGCTCCAGCTTCAATCCGTAAGGAGCTGTTGATCACAAAGAGCAAGAAGAGGAAGAGTAAGGGTAGGAAAAGTAAGGGAGGAGACGACAGTGATTCTGATGACGATAAACCACGCAAGAAAAGGTCTCGTGGTGGAGGAGATGAGATTGATGAAGATGGGTACAAGAAGTGGTCTGATGACGAAGGCGATTGGAGTGATGTTGATGATGACATCTATAAGAATGGCAAGAAGTCAATTAGTATGAAACAAGTCAAGACAAGGAGAGAATGGGGTGCAGGGAAGGAGCCAATGAAGTTGGCAGCCATGCCATGGCCAGTCTTTCCTCGCCACTCAGTTGCAAAGGTACTCGGGTCGTTGATTGACGAAGCAATTAGGATCGATACGGAAAAGCTTGGAATCTTCTCGGTTCCTGTACCCAAGGAAAGCTTTCCAGACTATTATGAGCTCATTAAGAACCCAATGGACTATGGCACGATGAAGGATAAGCTTGAACGGGGAGAGTATCGTTCAGCTCAAGCTATGCAGAAAGATTTTATCTTGGTCAACACAAACTGCCTTAAGTTTAATGCACCCGACTCTGATATTGTGAGGGAGGCGCAGCGACAAACGCTGATGAGGCCTAAACTTCTGAAAGAGGCAGCAGTGAAGAACTCAATGTTCATTTGTGAGGATGGTACTGTTGTTAATGTTCATGATGATCCCAAGGCCAAGTCACCCAAGAAGCCTCAGGGTAAATTAGTTGCATGTGGAGAGTGTGAGGGATGTAAGACAAAGGCATGTAAAAAGTGTGAGAAGTGCATGTAAGTATTTGAATCTTCATTGTTGTTTCATTTGGTCATTTATAACTAACACACTCTTGCTACGTCTCTTTATCTACTATAGCTCCAAGCCGAAGAGGAGGTGTATTCTTCGTAAATGTACAAACATGACTAGGGTAACGGAGGACACGAAGAAGAAACCGGGCAGGCCGAAGAAGAAATCGAAGAAGGGAGACGAGGATTATTCAGGGTATGACGATGATAAGGATGAGAGCAAGCCTAGGATTAAAATCAAGATGCCACAGGAGAAGAAACAGGCGAGTAAGAAGCGTAAGGCAGGAACTCCAAGCAAAGAGGAGAATGGTAACACCAAAAAGAAAGCAAGGCGAAGTCCTGGAGAGGAAGACGTGGATGAAATGTTTGATGTGGACACTCTTCAGGCTGAGCATGATTCACTCCAGACTTGGCAAGCATCTCGTAATTCTATGACAAAGCTTGGGCCGTGGCGACTACCATCGGAGATTGAATCTGAATTCAAGGAGGTGGGAAAACTAACAATTATCAACCTCTCCAAGGTGGATGAATATGACATATTTGCAGATCCTGTCGATGCTAGTGAAGTTCCTGATTATTATGAAACAATCACGAATCCAATGGATTTCAGTACAATGAAGAGCAAGGTAATGAAAGGAGAGTATGGTGAAGGATCTGCGGCTGCTGCCAAATTATATGAGGACTTTCTGTTAGTTTTTGACAATTGCTACCAATTCAATAATGGAGAGGGCGAGGTTGTTGAGGAGGCAATGTCAGTTTTGAAAGCAATGTCGTTGACCTTTGCAAAGGTTTGCAACGAGGTTAAACGTATGAAGTAGAGGATGGTAGTTGTTTTGTGTGGTGGGAAAGAGGAGGTCTTTGGGGAGATGAGAAGTGGCAGGGGAACGCCGCTTATTGTAGATATCTCAAATCATTGAGTACAGTCATCATAGGTATATGTTTAAGGGTAAAAGATGATTACATTGGGGAAACAAATATCTAGCTGCTTTCAGTGAATGTACGTGGTCCAGTATCCAAGCTTCGTAGAAGTCTTAGAGCACCAAAATCATTCTATGTAGCCCCATACAAAACCACTCCGAAGAAGATATAACACCGAAGCTTGCAGCTGTGGCGCACAATGTCAGGAGTATATGACAATGGCAGGTAGGCTCGCTCATCGCTCCCCAAAAATTAGGGTATCCTATTTTCATTCTATCGCGTGATGCTTTCATCGTCGTCATTATTCTGCTAGTATTCAAAGCAATAGCCACCTTTCTACCGCCTCTAAAAAACATCGTATATATCCCACCATTCATCTTCTACTAATATGTTGTCCATGGCGTCTACTATTCCTATGAAACTATTGAAGAGGGGAAGGAATGGGCAATACAAAAAAGCAATACCACCTCTATTCTCATGTTCTTCAATATCAACACCAGAACTTACTAAAGATATCAACAGTACAGATAATAAGAATCAACGATACTATTCTACATATACTCCGCCACCAAATAATAAATACCATGGAACTCCAGTGTACATTAATATAGATGTTAATGATAATATATCAGATGCTGCCATTGCTAGGAACTCTGACCCAGAAGCAGTATTTGTCGTAACAGGCGCATCCAGGAAAGCATTAGTATTGTTTTATAATGTGCATGCCTTTGCATGTCATATGTACTAATATCATAATCTTCTCTCTTTCATCATCATAAATTGTGAAACGCGCATCTTCCAGATCAATGGGATTGGAGTTTGTGAAACAACCATTATCGAGGACAAAAGGTCGTATACTTGCGTGTGTGTTACGGCCCGGTAGTTCTCCTGCTCTTGATTCATATCTGAATGGATTAGAAAGAGATGATCGTAATAGAGTTTGTGTTCGAGGTTTGGATGTGACGGATGTTGGTCAAATTGAGGCATTGATAGAAGAGATTGAACAAAGTTATGATGCTAGAGTTGATGGATTATTCAATGTCGCCGGTGTGCTTGGTACAAAGACTACGGCAGGGCCAGAGATGAATTTGAAATCGATCGATCAAACATGGACAGAGTATCAGATGGCTGTCAATGCAATTGGACCTATGCTGGTTACGGCTAAATTTGCACCACTATTAAAAGCAAGGAAAGGAAGGAGCACCTATCTACGAACATCTGGTTCTAAAGAGAGTATTGTTGTGAA
>Ga0214478_101621_pt1 | contig 10919 bp, 7 predicted proteins | sample M1_20Mar14CPVII9_2_FD_178001 | JGI IMG/M metagenome (GOLD analysis project Ga0214478, IMG submission 178001) | Marine eukaryotic communities from Monterey Bay, California, United States - M1_20Mar14CPVII9sort6BwellD7 | ecosystem: Environmental > Aquatic > Marine > Unclassified | place: USA...
TGAGAAAACGTTTGATAGGTTTACCTTACATGTTCAATTGAAGCAATATCTAATCTTTTCTGTGATACTACTCACTCTCCATACTATACAGTGCCTGTCATGAAACAGAACTATCGATTGAGCCTGATTCAATACATCCGGATGAGAAACTGAGTTTAGGAGTGATTGGAAGTGGCCCTGCTGGCATGGCATTTGCTCATACTGCTGCTACTATTGGCCATCATGTCACTCTTTTTGATAAATCGGATGAAATAGGAGGTAATGAATGTAGCATGTATCAATGTCTTTCTTCCTATATGTTACTTTGACTCACCAATCTCTTTTCAATAAATTACATCAGGGCAATTCAATATGGCTAAACGCATTCCAGGAAAAGAGGAGTTTCATGAGACAATTCGATACTTCAAGGTTCAGCTCGAAAAGCTGAGAAAAGAAGGTAAGTTAGATATACAACTAGGAACAGAGATGACATTCTCAGAGATGGAGCGTAGAAACAAGGCTAGTTGGGAGGATGGAAAGATCTGCAAATGGATCGTTGCAACAGGTGTAGATCCTCGTGTACCTAACATTCCTGGCCATGATCATCCAAATGTGTTGTCCTATATCGATGTATTGCGTAATAAGGCAAAGGTTGGTCAAAAAGTAGCCGTAATTGGAGCTGGGGGTATAGGATTCGACGTTTCTGAGTATTTACTGCATCATGATGGTTCAGATGACCATGATATGAAAGCCGATGAAGTAAATGTGGACGAGTTTCTCCAGAATTGGGGAGTTGATAAAAGTAATAGTGAACGAGGAGGTTTGCTTTCAGATGAAGACATAAAGATGACAAAGCCTCATAGAGAAATCATACTGATGCAGCGTAAGAAAGGAAAGCTCGGTGCTGGATTGGGTAGAACAACCGGCTGGATTCATCGATCTACACTTGTTCGATCCAAGCAGGTTGAAATGATACCAGAAGTGTCCTATGATAAGATTGACGAGAATGGTCATTTGCACATCAGTATTGGGTCGGGTGATAAGAAAACTTCTCGTGTGTTGGAAGTTGATAATATTATCATGTGTGCTGGGCAAGTATCGAAGCGAGATTTACAGGAGGAAGCTGTAGAGTCTGGAAGTGACCTTGCATCCAAAGTCTTTACAATTGGCGGTGCCTATGAAGCTGGAGAGCTAGATGCCAAGCGAGCTATTGACATGGGAACTAGATTGGCACTCAAGATCAAAGATGCGGATGTTATACCCGGGAAGCATGCCTTCAAGGCAGATGTGGGTGCGGAAGAGAAGTTGTTTAATGCTATGAAGAAGTACGCCTTCTAATAGAAGAGATAATCTAACAGTGATCGATCATGAGCGAAGTGCAGTAGCCAAGTTACTGCATGACATACAACAATTCGGTATCTTCTCGGTAACAATGTAAATGTATACTCATCTCTTCGTATTGACAGGACGCGGAAGTTGTATATACGAGGATGAATACTCCTAATCGCCCTAGGCCATGAGTCTAGTGTCAAATGAATAGTTTACTAAGGTTTTTTAACGGTATTTTTCCGTTCCTTTTGTGTGTATGTGTGACTGTGCCTTCTTCATGATAGTTTACTCTATTTTGTGGTGGTCTTTTGACGGTGGGTCCTAGGGCACTTGGGCACATGGAGCCGGATGAGTGTCATGTACAATTAAGTAGAGAAAGAAGTAATGCTTGCTGATGTAACTGACGAGTTAATATCACTAGATTTGGTGTGTAGTGTTATTTCGATACCAGGTATTCCATAGGATATCGGCAAGTATCCATATCACCATACTCATCTTTTACACACATAATTATTGTATAATACAAAAAGAAGTTACATACCTAAGACATCATTATGGTGAGACGGGGAGGAGTGGGATCTAGACAGGTTGCTAGGCAAGGAGGATCGCGCCACACTGCATCATCTCAAAGGCAGAGACCTAGACGAGACCGAGGTGAGAGAAGAAGACATAGAAGAAGACGACGACCAGCCACTCAACACAACAATAATATACCTCTTACTGTTAATACTGATAATATGATCAACAACGACAATGTTAGGCAAGTATTATCAGAAATAGCAAGTGTAGAAGTGAATAATTTGCAGGTTGAAAGTCAAACTAATCTTGCAGCAAACTCTTCTCAAGAGGAGAATAATAGTTCTTCTGATGATGAATTTGTTGCAGATGATAGTAGTTCAGAAGATGAACTTATTGAAGAAGATAGTAATGATGAAATCGAAGAAGGTGAACTTATTGAAGAAGATAGTTGTGATGAAACTGAAGAAGATGATGTTGATCCTACCAGAAATTTATTTAATGCATTTGTAGAAGACGATAATGATGAAGATAGTAGCACCAGCAGTAGTAGCAGTGAAAGTAGTATACATCAATCTGAAAATGATAGTATGATTGCAGATCAGTCAGATAGAGAGGATATTAGTATAGATGATAGTTCCGATGATGACGACGATATTGTGAGATGTGCTATATGTTTCAACAAACATGATCCAAACAATAAATGGAGATGCCTTGTCACCCTGCCATGCTGTGGTGATAATGGAAAAGAGGAGAATTCTTCAACACGGTTTTGTGCTGCATGCATACTTCACTTGGCACATAATGTACGACCAGGTCAGATTGCAGATGATGAAGTACCTCATTATCGAACAAGAACAAGGGATTTAGAAATGACAGTTCGCTTCTTTTATGAACACGATTGTCAGACAAAAACACAGCGGTATATTATATGTCCACGTTGTAAAGATATATGTGTGGTTGAAATTAAGAACCCAACACGGCGATTAAACACTGATTGGACGAATCCGATAAATGCTGATTCCATATCATTGAAACGATCCAAAATTAGTGGAAGGTTACAGTATGTGGGCAAGAAGATTGGTATGGCCTGGCTGCTTTGGAAAATTGCCTTCTTGAATCCACAAATATTGCCCCTTGAAGCGCTAATGGGTAAGTATTCAAGCAAAGCAAATGTTCTACGTTTAGTTAGTTATGGTATACTCAAGAAAGATAAAGGTACGGATATGTTTAGGATGAAGAAAGGAGATCATATGAAGCTAAAGAGTTTGTTGAAACTTAATCAACGCAAGATTAGATATGATCCTCTGTTCAAGGATATTCAGTACGGCTTGTATGCTGCTGCAATAAGTGAAATAAAAAGATTTCACCTTCTCAATGCAGTACGAATACTGAGCAGATTCATCCATTACTTTGCAAATGAAGAAAGCCCTCAAAGTCCTTATCCCGAATTGGAAGAGTTGATGATGACTACAGTTTTAGTATGCACATTGACATTCCTGTGTTTTCCCGTTGTGAAAGTCATTGGCTACATATTGCTCTGTCTCTTCGATATTGGGATGGCTGCTGGCTCTAATATCGGAGTGGCGATTATGGTAATAATTGGAATGCCGATCTGGCTCTACAATCAGAAACTTTGCACAAATCTTAATAGGTAAATATGTTTCATTTTATACCAATCAATACATATATATGTTAGAGGAGTCTTATCAGACCTCCTCACTTAGTAGATTCTTTTCTGCATCATTGTCTTCTGTCACTACAGCTTGATTCTCTTCTTCTGCTTTGTCAACAAACTTGCGCAATAGTCGTAATAATGCTAATCCAAACATGATCCATGTAATTATACATTGTGTTTTTGCAAAGTGCTATCGGCTTCTCTATTCATCTTAGATGAAGAAGGAGCTAAGACCGAGAAAGTTGTACTGTTCTCGCCCTATATTTCAGGAGATGCAAAGCAAACCTTTGCAGTACGGCTAAAATCGTCAGCCTTCTTCATTGTTTTCTCGATTGCCATTCCGATTCGGACCACTGCTAATATGATACTGAGAGATGAGAATGTAACAGCAAAGTAGTTCAGATTTGGGATACTATTGCAATCTCTGAATGTTTCTGATCCTCGAACTAATGAGTATATACCAAGGCCTAGAAATACCAGACCTCCCAGAGAGGATGAACATCTCTCTTGGCGTTCATCAGTCAAACGTAGGAAGATTCTGTATAATCCCGTATGAATAATCATGTAGATGATATGTAGGAGAATAAGTCATCGTCGACGATATGATGTAGCACATAAGACGACGATGACTACTATATTGTTGATATATACTCGTCGTTGCTGATATATACTCGTCGTTGCCGCCGCCGACGCTAAAACATCGTGCTAGCACAAACACATAATAATAATCACATCTCAATGTATGTTGTTGACTCTAGAGTATAGAGTAGTAGTTTGCAAATGATATGTTGTGGTATGAATAGTTGTTATTTTAAGCACGCCGCGCTACATCTATGTATAGCCACAACTACACGATGACGTTGCCACGGACGACATACTATGACGCACGCTATCGAGCACAACAACTCCTTCTCTAGTGGTAGACGGAGGCGACAAAAAGGGCGGTTGATACTATTTGACTCTTGGGGGCGCCACAATTTGACGCGAAACTACGAAAATCTCGGCATACTGTGCGCACCTGGTATTCATCACCCGCCCTCATTGCTCTTCGAGATATTAGTCTGTATAGATAAACAACAAATAACAAAAAAGACAAAAAATGCCGAGTGGAGGACATAACGCAAAGAAATACAATGATTATCCCATCCCAGAAAATCAACTTACTGAGATTAAATCCAAAATATATGCAACAAAATATGAGGCAGAACTAAAGAATTACATCTCCAAAAATTTTGGGAAGAAGGGAGTGAATGGACTGACAAAAGGTTTATATAAAATTAGCAGTGGAAACGGGTTCAGTAAAATATACGGTAATAATGAAAAGGCCATTGGTTTGGTAATAGAAAAGGAAAATGAACGACGCAGCAAGGAAGGTAAACCTTTGTTGAATGATTCAGAAATAAGTGAAGATGAATTATACAATATGATGTTTGCTCTCCCCCCATGTCCAGCCGGAACATCAATGTTTGAGCATGTTATCAATCATCTCAAAACTAAGGAATTTGGAGACCAGCAGCCTTGGGCTAATAATCTCTTGGCATTACTCTACAAATACTACAACTGCATTGATGGATTTTGTTATGTTCCAATGAGTGATAAGAAGAAAATGAGTGCAACTGAGAAAGCATTACAATCGTGGGCAAGGAATCAGAGACAATCCTCCAAACATGGTCGGAAACAGTGGCAAACAAACATCCTACAAACCATCAACTTTGTTGGGGTTGCTATAGATACAGATGATTACAAGTTTAATAAACAAATGAAGAGGTTAAAAGATCATACAGAAGAGAATGGCAGTAATTGGCCAGATGAAAATACACAAGAGTGTATATTTTTAAATAACTTAAAGGATCAAGATCATTATCTGGATCAATATCATAATAACGAAGAAAATAAAAACAAATTGGCTGCACTTGGATGGAGTTATGAAAAGATTATGAAAGGCAAACGAGCTAGTAACAAAGATGATGATGATTGGGAAAAGGTACAAGATCTTGCGGCATACCATAAAAAAACAGAGACCACCAATGTTCCGTATCCACTCTCTGGTCACGGTGATATCAAATTAATTGATTTATATTTGTGGAAAGAAAAGGCATGTAGCAGATATGTCAAGACTAAGGAAGGTAATACCACCGATTGTATCCCATTGAGTGAACGAGTTAGAAAAAGATGGAAGAGATGAAGGTAGTTCTCAACTCCCTTAAACATTATGCAGAGTATCGGCCTGAGCTTCGACATTATGATGCATTAGAGGAGAAGTATCGCATTACATTCAATGTGAGAGACAAGGCAATCACCGACGATCCTTGTTACAAAGATGGTAGCGAAAGGAAAAAGCACCATCGCCGACGTCCAGATGCTGTTAAGTATCAATGGAAAAAGCTTGAGGGTGAAGGCACATCAAACACCAAGAAGGAGAGTGAAGGTACCAAGAAGAAGAAGAGTAAGAGGAAGAAGACTGCCAAAAAAATGTCAAAGGAGGAGAAACTTGCTGCTCGTCAAGAACTCCTCATCAGTCAAGGTTTGAGGAAACGAACTACTGTAAGTGAGTTTGATGAGCGTCGGCATGATAGTGAAACGGTTGAAAGTGAGCAGAGGAAGGTATATCACATAGCTCTTGATCTCTTGAATAAGGAGGGGTGTGGAGATTTACATTGGATTCGTGTGAATGGTGGTGATAGGTATCAGTCACTGCCAGTACAGGAAGCCAAGCATGCCGAGCTCATTCGCCACATTGAGAGTTTGCCTCTACCACCAAAGCCAACAGTTACTGTTTGGTTACTGGATTGGCCTGAAGATCATTACCATGTGAAGGCATACCAAAACCGTCTCATGGCGATAGGTGAACGAGCAACAGAAGAGGCTCAATGGGATAGCCGTCCAATGTATGATGAGGTGTTTATGTGTAATTCTGGCGGTGTTCCTAAGTAGGGTTATTGAAAAAGGATGTTGCAGTATGTGCTTGTTGTTTTTTGAGTTTGATAATATTGATATGTGTGCAGTCTCTCTTGTAGGATAGTAGATACAAAGGATGGAACCAATCTATAGATTTCTATTATTATCTGTCAAAGATAGTGTCACGCACTTCTTATTTCTGAAATGGTCGTATCCTATCAAGATGATAATGTTGATTTGCCTCTATCGTTCAACACATGCCCCTTCATGGGTATTATCTGCATGCATATTATCACACATCTTGCCTGCATCATACAAGATCTTTTAGGATACCACTGAGAGATCTTTACTGTCAACTCATAACCAATAACCACCCATCATTGCTAAGGGTTGATGTATGCAATAGATAAGAGGGTAATAATTCATATAATGGCAGTGACTAATCATATCATTATATCAATATGGTGCTTGATATCAACATCATATTATATGTCACAGGCTTTCACAATATACCATAAATCATGCAAAACAATGCCACACTCTTCAAGGACATCAACAATACTCAATGGTGGTGTCGGTACCGCCTCGACCTATACATGGAATGAAGAACAATTTGAAATAGAAGTGAAACTTACTGTTCCGCCAAAGACAACTACCAAGGATATTAAATTCAAGTGTTCTTCCCAATCTATAGATTTGCGATTGCTAAATTGTGCTAATGACGATAGTAACAATGATTGTGATGGCAACAATATAGGAGAAAAGATATTGTTAGATGGCTCTCGTCAAAGTGAGTAATACTATGATTTGATATGTTTTCTTAATCTTCATGTATGGTATGAATGCAGCATGTTAGTATATCTATTGCAAATGCTCACATCTTATGCTCACAAAAACATTCAGTGAGAGGTCAAATATGTGTTGATGGTACATTCTGGGCAATTGATGGTAATATGGAGAAAGAACGAATAGTAACAATAACTATAGAAAAGCACTTTATGCCTCTATCATCAAGCGATGGTACTGAAACTTATGACACATTAACAGACTTTGATTGGGGCGGATTGTATCCGAACGATGAGGACGAAGTAACTTATCGTAAATATGATGAACCAGAGGAGTTGAATGTAAAAGAGTATGCTGCCAAACTTGGTGTTGATATTGATAATATTGATATGAGCAAAGTTAATAAGACAATGTTTGGTTCGGGGTTGGGAATGGATGCAGCATCGAACGAGTTGGAGAATGAATTGCAAAGTAATAATGAGGCTAATAATGGCAAAGGATTTAATTTCAATATAACACAATCAACTTTGGAACAATTAACCAAAGTCGGGCTTGCCACGGAAGTGGTCCAACAGGGCGACGGCACCGAGTACGAATTAGGAACAGATGGTAGCTTGAATGAAGACAACTTGTTTAGTATGCTGGGTAAAGACGTCTCAAATGATGAGCTTCGTGATGCTGGAATTGTGTCACCTAAATCAGCTAGTAATATCCCACCAATGTGGGAGCTTGACACAATTCCTGTTGAAGATGCCCCTGGATATCGGAGCTCCGATGTTTCGAATGATGACGGTATAATCGGTGACATTGTTGAAAGTGAAATCATATCAAAAGATACAGATTTTGTGGATACTGAGACAGTGAAAGAAGTAGATACTATGTCGGACGAAGAAGATGCAGCATCTGATAACAAACAAGTACAAGATCCGATAGATACACTAACTGTTGTTCGGCTTAAAGAAATATTGAGAGAGCAAGGGCTAAAAGTTAGCGGCACAAAGGCAGTTTTAGTAGATCGACTGAAGAATCATGTCAATACATTATTACAAGAGGAATAGAAGAACTGTAGTGTAACAGTGCATTATCGTTAAAAACTTTCTGCACTAAATGTTTGTATTCAATAAGATTCTAATCATTTCGTTGAGTGTACTCATTCTCCTAATAAATTAGCATAGAATGAGTCTGGAAGATGCGCGTTTCACAATTTACGAAGATGAAGAGAGACAATAGTAACTCAAGTTAGTGCATACGGCTTGCAAAGACAATCAAATGAAGATACATAAAGGCCAAATGAAGCACTCAGTTCAAAATGAACTCATAAGATAAAACAATACTAACGCGGACTTTCCAGGCTCAAGGAGATCGGTGTTACTTTCTGTTCCCTCATCTACTACAACACTAGCCAAGGCAGGTTCAGCATGTACAGTGCTAGAGTTGTTCTGTAGAGTTGATGTTGCAAACAGAGATGATGAATTGCTGCTTAATGGTATTCCTGCAATAACGGGAGATTCTTCATGGTCATAGCTACTTGCGCCTCGCAACGCAGCTAGAGGATTATTGGTCTTGTTGTTGTTTGATTTGTTGTCGGAGGAGTTACCCCAAGGATCAAGTGATATACCAATGGCTTGGAATGGATTAGAATCCACTTCAACAGGCTTCGGCTCACTCCTGATCGGCGGCGCTTGCTGCTGCTGTGTAGACGAATCCAAGATCCCATCAAGAAAATTCGACACGTTGAAGTTACTACCTGCACTACCACCCACACCCAAAAGTGATTGGACGACGTCGGGAGCTTCGCTGCTGTTAGTTTCTGTAGTGAGCGATGGTTCAAGATTGGGAGGTACGAACGACTTTGCTTTGACTGATAGTCCACTCTCACTAACTCGTGGTGAGATTTCTTCCGACGGTAGTTGGAACAAGGAACTGTTCTCAAGTGGTTTAACCTCGGTGCCACCAATCAATGAAGAAAGCAAATCGTCATTATTCAAAGGAGGAGGTGACTGGATAATCTCCATTCCTGGAATACTTTCAGACATTGGCTTGGCCATTGGAGAGTGATGAGATGGAATTGATAAACGCTGGGGCGACGCTGATGGAGATGAAGGAGTACTTGAGACTCCAAGATCTTGTTGTTGCCCCATAAATCCAGGAGGTGCAAGTAGACCTGGAGGTGCTCGGACATTTGCTTTCGAGGACGACGGTGATTGGACAGGTTGTTGTTTGATGGTAGCTTTCTTGGCTTGAGGTGACTTGGGGGTATCTTTGGCATTTGCTTTCTTTGACGTAGCCTTTTGCTTGCCTTGTTTTCCTTTGGATTGATCGGTACTCTTGGTTCCACCATTGGCTGCCTTCTTGGCTTGACGCTGTTGCTTAGTTTCTTTCCTCGATGGTGAAGCAAGAGTTTCATCTCGTTTGACCTTGGAGTTCAATCCTGCAGATGTAGTATCGACGACAGGCTTAACTGAACGAGATTTCTGGCTGACAGATGATTGAAGACGCTTTTCATCTTGCTTTCCATCCTTCTTCGAATTCTTTGCCTGCTTTTGTTTGCCTTTTGTATCAACCACTTTGGTCTTCTGATCATTAGACACTCCTCCAGTATTAGATTTCTTGAGCTTTCCTTGTTCAGCAGTCTTAGCTTTGATTGGTTTATTACTTCCCTTTGAAGATGCATCACTTGCGTTACGACTAATAGTTGGTGGCCTAGATTGTGGTGCTGCCCTAACGGTAGATTCTGAACTAGTGGTATTCTTTTCATTGGCAGGCAATTGAATCTTCTTCTTAGTCTGAGGCTCCACCTTCCTGTTGTTGGAAGATAGACTAGCAGATGGGGCTGGAACAACAGTTTTGGCTAGTTCAGCAAAGGTAGAGTGTCCATTGTTGGCATTACCACGGTTCGTGGTTGGCGGCGTAGGTGTTGCGGGAGAAGCCGGTGCAAAATGAACGAGCTTCTTGGCAGTAGTGGCCTTCTCCTGTTGACGCTTCAAATAACGATCACGAGTTCTGCTGAGATATTGCAGCTCGGGAGCATCATTCTGTGAAGAAGATGATGGTAAACCAAATCCTCTCCTCATTGCCGTTCTCCAACGAAGTCCACTTGGCAGTAATCCAGCCTTTTTCTTTCCCTCATCCTCACTGATCCTCGATTTGTTCACTAGATTTAACCGGTCAAAGATTGCCTCGCTATGAGTGCCACTTGATCCTGTCACTGCACGGTTGAAACTACCATCTGATTGTACCGTTTGTGAAGGAAGAACACCTTCTTTCTTGAATCTACTGAGCAAAACATGCTTCGTTTGCTCTTTCCCAATAGAAACAAGATCAGATGATGTAGGATCAGTCCGAGCAAGGCATCTAATGGTAGATTTCCAACTAGGACTGTTCTTGCGAGTTGTAGAGACTTCAACCGTGAAAATAAGATCCAGTGACAATGCAGCGAGGAGGAGTATGAATGACGCGGCAAGCAATGTAATTCTAATCGGTCGACGAGGCATGTAGGGGTTGCCGTCACTGTCCTTCACTCGGGTAAGTCCAAGAGACAAGATATCGTGGACAAGTGATGGAAGATGTATCTCAATCTTTCTTTCCCAAATACTGAGCATTCTCTCTGGTGGTTTGAATGGAATGCAGTGACGAAACTCAAAAGCACTCATATCATATCCAACAAGTAATTCAAGCTTTTGTTGCCGAAACGTCTGTTGCCACGAGCCTATGCGATTTCTACTTGTAGACG
>Ga0214478_101622_pt1 | contig 10907 bp, 7 predicted proteins | sample M1_20Mar14CPVII9_2_FD_178001 | JGI IMG/M metagenome (GOLD analysis project Ga0214478, IMG submission 178001) | Marine eukaryotic communities from Monterey Bay, California, United States - M1_20Mar14CPVII9sort6BwellD7 | ecosystem: Environmental > Aquatic > Marine > Unclassified | place: USA...
AAGGATTACCTTAGGTTTGGTAGGAGTTGACATGATTGTATTATATTGTTGGTATAATATAGCAAATTATGAGAGCTCTTCTATTGGATATCAATTGCAATTGCAACTCTCAATTGCATGATGATGTACACTTAAAGAAAAGCAAATTATAACACTTACTGGACATAGCAATGGTATGCCATTGATATTTGAAGGTCCTCCCCAATTACTAAACAATCTCATACTATCACCGTTACTTTCATAATCTTTCACCTCCTGTCTCGTACCGCCTGATTCACGTATATGCTTCTTGAACTCTTTTCTATCTTTCTTCTTATCATTGACAAATGTATTGACATGACTTTCAGATCTATTCGCTTTGCCTCCACTCAAGATTGGATTAGATGGATCCTTTGCAGTATTTTTGGTAGAGTAAGGCATCATTTTATTTGGAGGTTGAGGAAGAGGCATCTTTGGTTTGTTTTCACACGGACACATTTTGATTCCAGATGGAGATGTATATCGCGACGTAGTGCCGGCTTCTAACTCCTGCTGTGGCTCCCAGCTTATAGGTTCAAGCTCCATCTTTGGCGGTGGCTTATTCGCTGGCTTCCAACTACTATTTGGTGGATGATATTGAGGTGGCTTTTCCCATGTAGTAGGAGGTATATGCCATGTAGGAGGACTATTCCAGTTTATTGAACTCCAGCTCGGCTTCTTCCAGGATGACGGTGGGCTATAATGTTGCCATCCAATATTGACATTAACATCCAACGATTCACTTCCAACTCTATGTTTGCCAGATTTACCTTTGCCCCTTTGTTTGTATGACTTGCTACTGACTGAATATTCTCCTTCGACTTCTAGTGACTCTCCCCATACTCCTTGCGGTAATGGTGGTGGTGGACTCCAACTATTGGGAGGCGGTCTATACCATCCTTTTTGAGGCGGATATGGCAGCATTGGCTTCTTCTTACCACTGGCATTACTTCCGAGATCTTGTATTGGACGTGATGGGGGAGGCTTGGTAGTATTCTTTTCAACACTTATACTACCGTATCGATTTCTCATCTGATTCTTCTTCTTGATACCTCCTCTTCCTCTACCATTACCGTTACTATTGCGGTATGCATTTCCTCTTTTCTTATGTCTCTTATATTGAATATTGTTCTTCCGATTCTGCTGACGAACAATATTTCTCTTGTTAGCCCCACGATGATGGCTGACATTTGATGATTGATTCCTATTAATACCAGGTGCATTGCCTCTATTATGTTGTCTATTTATACCTGGTTTGTTGCCTCGGTTATTGTTGATTCTGTTGATTCCTGGTGGATTTGCCAATGATCTATTGATATCTTCTTTTTTCGTTTGACCATACGACCTCTCTCCAACTTCTTCAGGCCGAAGACGCTGTCTTTGAGATTGTTCATTATTGTGTTTATCATTTATATCTACAGAAGAAGCAGCTACTCCTCTGAATAATAATAATATTAGAAGAGGTATTATTTGTTTCATGTTACTATACTGATATCTAATTATACGTTTGTATTTTTCGTGTGGTAAAGTACTTGCAAGTATTGATAATATATAATGCGAACAAGTTGATCAATACTCCATATAGTCATCATCTTGAGTATATGGTTTATCGTCTCCCCATTGCAACAGACCTCATATCCTACTCTCCGTTTGTTTTCAAATTTTAGTAGACACGCGCATGTCACAATTCCTCGCCAAACCATCTTTATTTTATCTTGCTTCTATAGCAACCTTCCACCCCCCATCCACTCATTCTCCTATTGAGAGTTGCAATTGCAATTGATATCCAATAGAAGAGCTCTCATAATTTGCTATATTATACCAACAATATAATACAATCATGTCAACTCCTACCAAACCTAAGGTAATCCTTGCATACTCTGGAGGTTTAGATACCTCCGTCATTCTTAAATGGTTGTGTGAAAAAGGATTCGACGTCATCGCCTTCTGTGCCGATGTTGGTCAACACCATGAAGACTTTGAAGCAGTCAAGGCCAAGGCTGTATCATGCGGTGCATTAAAATGTGTAGTAACTGATTTACGGGCTGACTTTGTTGAGAATTACATCTTCGAGGCATTAAAGTGTAATGCCATTTATGAAGGACGATACCTACTTGGAACATCGGTTGCTCGGCCATGTATTGCCAAGGAGATGGTACGCATTGCCAATGAGGAGGGTGCTGAATATGTCGCACATGGTGCCACCGGTAAGGGTAATGATCAAGTTCGATTTGAAATGTGTGCCCAGGCATTAGATGCAAAGATTAAAACCATTGCGCCTTGGCGTGATGCTGAATTCATTGAATCATTCAAGGGACGTAAGGATCTATTGGCATACTGTACCAAACACAGTATTCCGGTAGATGCTAAGCCAAAATCGAATTATTCAATTGATGAGAACTTATTCCATACTAGTTATGAAAGTGGAATGTTGGAGGATGCCGCCGAGACATATGAAGAGAGTATCTTTAAAATGTCTGTTAGTCCCCAAGCCGCTCCTGAAACTAGTACAATGGTTGATATTGAGTTTGTAAAGGGTATTCCTGTGAAGTTGACAAATAAGACGGATGGTACTGTCAAGGTATGTTTAGTTTATGTTTCTAGTTGTTTTTAAAGTTGTACACATCTTATGTACATTTATGATTGTTTATGTGCACTCGATTTATGATACTCATTTTATGATACTCACTTGATTTATGATATCTACTCAAACTATTTCAAACAAATACCCGGCATAATTATAGACCGATCCTCTTGAACTATTCTTATACGCTAACGAAATTGCCGGAGCCAACGCTATTGGACGAATTGATATTGTTGAGAATCGTTTTGTTGGTATCAAATCACGTGGTGTATACGAAACTCCCGGAGGCACACTATTACGTGATGCACACATGGACCTTGAGGGTATCTGTATGGATCGTGAGGTAAAGCGTATCTCTGAGGGAATGGCAAGCGAATTCGCCCGTTTGTGTTACAATGGATTTTGGTTCGCTCCCGAGATGGACTTGATTCGACATTCAGTGACATTCTCCCAACAGGATGTAACCGGAGTTGTTAGTTTGGAATTGTACAAGGGTAACATCATCTGTCGTGGAAGGACATCACCAAATGCATTGTATATTCCTGACTTGGCTAGTATGGACATTGAGGGTGGAGGAGATGACTTTGATTACAACCCCAGTGATGCTGCTGGATTTATTAGGATCAATGCTGTTAGGTTGAAGACTTATGCTGCCCTTCGAGCAAAGACACAAAAATAAGGACACCGAGTGAGCGAGTTAGAGATAACAGAAGAATGAAAGTGGAGGTAGAGTAAATATGTGTGCGGAGGATACCCTAGAGGATACGATCACAAAGGGTGCTTAAACTTAACACACCGTTTAATGGTATTAGTTTATGTTACCAAGTTAGAAAAGAGCAAGTGGTGTATGTTAGCAGGATGAGCAAGAGAGCACGAAGAGCTCAGATGGTACTTCCTTCCTTCTACTCTATGTTTGTTAAATCGCCAAAAGACTTTTCATTCACTCATACATCAGATCATTTTTACCTATGATATTGTAACTAGAGGTACTATCCTCAGCTATACCTTTAATGTCTGTGGCTCTCTCTACCACAACTAGATCGATTGCAATGATATCATCAAGAATGATATGCCCCAAATCACCATCACCATCATCCATTATCAATAATAGATGTAATCTACTATCAAGAAGAAACCTAAGCAGCAATGGATCTTCTTCAGCAACTACAATTGTACAAAATCTTGCAATATTTGCTGTTGCAGGGGGGCTAGGATATGGCGCTGTTACTCTTTTCAATAGCTCTAATGGGGGTAATATTGATGAGCCTGTTCAACCCTCTGCACCCATCACGAAACGGGTTTACTTTGACATCAATGCACAAAACAACCAACCATTAGGGCGAATAGTTATCGGATTGTATGGCTCAACAGTCCCCAAAACAGTGCAGAACTTTGAAGCACTATGCAAAGGAACCAAAGCAAACGGTCGACAAATCGGGTGAGTTAGTTTAGTCATATATTTTGCCCGATTCTATCTGTGCACAAACTTTTGTATATGTATTTTTGTATAATATTATACATAGAAATTGAATATACTTAACTTATTGTTGTTGATACCATGATATATGCTTCAGGTATAAAGGGAGTTCGTTTCATAGAATAATCCCGTCATTTATGATTCAGGTAAGTGCAGTTGAAAGTGTATAACACATGAACGCTTAAGATATATTGTGCTCAAAACATATATTTTGTGCATACCCAATATCAATAACGACAACAAAGGGAGGTGATTTCACTAATCACAATGGTACTGGCGGTATGAGTATATTTGGTCACAAATTCAATGATGAAAACTTTAAACTGAAACATACCGGTCCTGGAGTAGTATCAATGGCTAATAGGTAAGAGAACATTGATAATGACTTACTGCCGAAGGAAGTTGTATTTTGGTATTATACTAACATTATTGGGTCAAACTATATAGTGGTCCCAATACAAATGGATCACAATTTTTTATATGCACTGCAAAGACACCCCACCTCGACGGTCGACATGTTGTGTTCGGGAGTGTAGTAGATGGTATGGATGTCGTTAGAGAGATTGAATCCTACGGAACAAGAAGCGGATCTCCACAAGCAAAGATTATCATCAGGTAAGAAGGAAGTATATAAATGTTGTACCATTGATTGGAACCTACATACGATGCTACAAATACTATTTCTTAAGAAGAAAAAATATATTGGAACCTGATGTTATGATGACACTGCAACATATACTATTTCTCATGCATTCTTTATTCCTTTCTTCCTTAGTGACTGTGGCATCTTGGAGGAGGACGATAAAACGATTGAGAAGAAAGTTGAAGAAACCACATAACTTTGCAAGCAGTGAATTAATCATTGGTAATACCTTGAGAGAGTTGGAACAAAATGACGAATGACTTCTAGGACACAAAAGGGCTTGCTAGTAGAAGAAGGGGTTTGACTTTAATGTTTGATCTGTATGCTCATTAACACATCCCATCCTAAGCATGATAAGCCGCCTTATTGATGCTGTAACTATTTACCACTATTGGTTGCAGCTCCTTTACTACCTATCCTACTTGGCATTGCGTCTCGTCAAATTGTGAGGGAAAGAATAGAGTCCTATGTCGTCTTCTTTTTCTCGTAAGAAGCTCACATTTTAGTTTGCTCGGTTTTAGGTTTTCGCTCGATGTTGAACTTCATAAGATTTCATATTATGTCAGTGCTAGATAACATAGATTTAATATGGAACCTCCTCCTGAAGACCAAAAAGCAGGCGGTACCAGTAGTAGCGGCGGCAGAGGATCGTCAAACTCTATTGCTAATAATGATAACAATAACGAGGCTACTACTGCCAAGACAATAAATCATCAGGCAGAACAACAACCACTTGAGGGATTCCCTGATGGATGGACTAAAAGAAGAATACCAATAAAGACCGGGGGTACTGAAGAAACACACCATTATTCTCCTCTTGAACAGCATATCTTCCACTCAAGTAAGTACATAATATGATATGTTTTATTTTTTAGTTTAGTATGTTTTAGTTTAGTTTAGTATGTTTTTATTGCAATACCCTTACAACACCATATTCTATTATTAATACTGTCTATCATGATTTATTAGAAGCGGAAGCATCGCGCTTCCTAGTATGGCTGGATAAAGCCAATGGAGATGAGAATTTGGCATTAGAGTACCATACACATAAAAAAATACCACCCTCCTCCTTAGGCAATACTATGTTGACATCTACCAACACTAAACGCAACCATCCTTCGTCTCATCCCACTGAAAGTACTCCTACCGAAAGTGCAGCAAAGTCTATTCAAGAGGGTATGGGTAAAGAAAAGAATGAGAGTGCAATTAGCCAAGGAGCAGATGTTAATAAAGAGAGGGATACACTTTCTACTAGAGAAGGTGATGTAGCATCATTAAATAAACCCACGGTAAGTGCAATCGGAGATATATTGTTTATCATTTTATATACTTGAAGTACTGCCTGAGACATATCATGATATGGGTGGTTTGAAGGTTGTGAGGCGATCGAGACAGTTACACATTGAATGCAAACCATCATCCCCAATCCTTTTCTCACATATATATCAATATAACTTTTCAAACCATATCATTTAATACAGAGCTGTACTCTCGTTGCTAACTTGGCCAATGGCAAACAAGTTGCCGTGAAAGTTAGATTAGGAGGTAAAAAATTTGTCCGCCGCCAATCAAAAGAGTATAGACCTCCTCAAGAACCAAAGAAGATCAAACCTAAAGGAAAAGAAGAAGTTGTCGAGACGGTAGACACCAAAGAACAGGAAACTGCAGATCCACGCTTTCCCAAACGGAAGAGGACGAATGTATATGCCTCTCTCGATCCAGCTGTTATTCAAGGTCAGATAAAAGCATCGGCAAGGGAGTATGCCGAGGCAGAGCCACCACCCCAATTAGCTCATAAAGTCAAGAAACGAAAGCAATCATTTGATGTAAAAGACAAGAAGGGCAGTAATAAGAAGGGCAAGAAAGAGAAATTCTCCTACCGTCCGCCTGTAACTGGATCAGCTCGCAAGAGAGCTTCGCTCGGAGACAACAGGATTGGTAAAGACGGGAATCTCTTTTATTGCAGGATATGTCTCGGAGTAGGAGAAGTTGTTTGTTGCGATTCGTGTCCAAATGTCTATCATCAATCTTGTCTGCCCTTTGGTCCTAGTAAAATAAGTCTCGAGAATGACGATGATCCTTGGTTCTGTCACGAATGTATGAAGAACAAATCAATGATCCCAACCCCAACCAAGAAACAGAAACCAGCCAGGAAGAATGTTGAACAAAAACGGCGATCATCGACCACCAACAATAGGGGTAGAAGTAAAAGCAAGAGCAGTGGCAAAGGTGGTGGTAAGAACCTTCTTCGCCGTATGTCATCATCCGAGGAGAGAATGAGGAGAAGATCAATGGATTCCCCAACAAAGAGAAGAAGTATTTTGCGTTGTAGAACAAGATCATCTGGATATCAATCTCCATTTGTTGAGGAAGATGACGATGCGATAGGCCCTCACTCATTAGATCATATTGAACATCCAACATGTTCTACACCGGCATTCTTCTTCTTCCTACTTCACAATCGATCTGGTATTGAACGATCTCTTTACAAGAAGAGTCGACTCTTCCGTGGATTACCTAAAGGATTAGCAAGGAATGAGAAAGTGGCAAAAGAAGGAGCTTCTATCTGGATGGGAATGCGAAATGACGATCGGAAGCTGTGGGTGGACGTCTCCATTAAGGACTTCGAAGAACGACTCATCGCTTGGAAAGAGAAGGAAGTTATCCAGTCCATGATGGAATTGTCGCCCGGAGAAGAGAATGGAACGTCACAGACAGAAGAATCAGAGTCAGGCGAACTGTCTCAATTATCGCAAGTAGATGAGGCATATATTGCAAGCTCCCGTGCAAGGGTAAATCAATTCAACAAGCACAAATCACAGCCAGTGAGAGTTAGTGCCAATCCCAATGAAAACTCTATACTCCTCGAGCTGCTTAATGATGCTCGATTCCGACCCCTACCACTCGTCAGTGTATCAAGGGCACAGGAAGATTTGGCATCAGGTAGAGAAAAAAGCAGAGAATGGAAATGTTGGAAGAGTATCTTCACGAGCAAGGATACAGCCGTTGAACAATTTCATCCGATCGGACCTTTTTCTACCGGACTTGGGGATGATTGTGTTGGCTGCACTAGAGGATGGAATCACTTTTGTACTGTATTGAAAAGGCAAATACCTTGTGCTGAACAGAGAGCAAAGATACAGCCACCGGTAAGTTCTTCCTGTTTATTTTCATTGTTCATAATTGCAACACTCTTGCTAATACACTATGCCCTTTTAGGTGAGCTCATTATCAGCAACTCGGATTGGATTGGGCTTGAAAGTTAATCTACCTAGTGACAAGCAACTAGATGAAGAGAAGGATATGGGCAGTGGCATGTCAAAGTATGTCCCAAACTATCATGCTCGAATTGGCTTCTCTCTCTCCACTCCACAAACTCGTCTTGATGATGTCACCGCTTTCATCGAAAGTGCAGCAGCAATGAGAAACATGCAGATAGAAACTAACGGCCATGTATCAGACAGCCCAACTCAAGGGAAGAGCAAGATTAAGTCTCGGGGTCTACTACCAATGAGAGGACGAAAGAAAGATATATCGAACGAGACAGACAGTGCTGCTCTCTCTAATGTATCCGTTTTAGATTCATCATCGAAAGGTAAGGGAGATGACAACAAGAAGACAAAGTATAGATGTGGTGGATGCGGCAGTATTCAACAAAGTCAACTCGGTTGCTTATCATGTCGCAAAGCCAAGCTTATTGCACACGTGGCAAAACAGAATTCGTACCCCCCAAACACAGTTGCTGATGAGTTTCTCAAAAGAAGTAAATCACTTGCTTCGTCTCACTTTGGAGATGGGTTCGCTAAGGCGACGGCAACGATGCTGGGTAGGAGTAGCTTGAATGATACAGCAGCAAGCAGTCGCGACGATGAACAGGACAAGACTGGTCATGCACTAACTCGAGAAGGATGGAATCCCAGCGTTATTATGCCACCAAATAAAAAGCAAATACCAACGCGCAAGCCAGTACAATTGAGTGACAATAGTGACGACGAAAGTAGTAGTGATGAAGAAGAAGAACCAAAAGCCAGTAAATGTTGTAGTGAAGGTGTAACGAAGGAGGAAGAGGATACAAATAATAGACTGAGTAGTCCTCGGAGTTGCACATCTAAAAGAGATGCATCAGAGATATCTCAAGATAGAAATGCTTTGGCAGTGAAACACAAGGATGATGCAAATGAGCTTGCTCGTAAGTGCCTTGAAATTGTATGTTCAGGAATACTGTGTGGAATGATCAGAAGAGATCCTCTGAGGCTTTTTGCTGAACCAGTCCCTCGAGACGTCGCCGAATACCACCAAGTCATTCAAGATCCTATCGATTTCAGTACAATGAGGAAGAAGATTATGACATCTCAGTACACATCTCTTACATTATTCATTAATGATGCAAGAAGGCTGTGTATAAATGCATGCGTATTTAATGCCGCTGACAGTTTGTATGCAAACACTGCGAAACAGATTTATGATTCACTTGAGATTATGATTAAGAGGGCGAAAGACTGGACCGCATCGCTCAAGAATGCTCATTCATCTTCATTTCTTCTTGCTGCCAATATGGACAGCGCGAAGGACAATGTTGACATGGATGTATTCAAAGATGTCAAACGCGATTGGCCTGGCGCAGTTGAATTGCTCGAGGATGGAGACTGGTTGAAGAAGCAAGCAGTGACTGATTTCACCAGGACAAGAGAAAATGAGCTGGCATACTACGGGTCGTTGGCAATACAAAGAGCTGCTTCAGCTGCGGCAACTGCATCACTAGTATCTTCTGAGTCAAGTAACGATGGTACAAAACTGCCCGTGGTCAAGAGATCTCATGTACACGACGACCTCTTGAGGAAAAGCATCAATGAAGCAGTATCACTTCTTGTAGGTCCGGTCGAGTTAAAAGATGAGCCTGATACGAGAGAACTGCAACTTTTCAAACTACTAAAGGCAGTACAGAAACATCGTGAGGATGGAAGGCTATCTTCAGAGAGTGGCTGTGCTCGCTGTGATGGAGATAAGATCATCAACGACGAGATGAAGTCCTTGCGCAGCTTCAAGATCAAAAAGAGCGACGTATCGAAAGCTCGAGTTGAAGCGTCAAGGCAACCTCAAAGTACAGGTCTAGCCAGTCTCAACGCTAGGAAGTCAATGGATGATACCGATATCGGAAGAGTTGCTACTGAAAGTGAGGTTAGTGTGCGCGGCAGCCAAATTCACGGATGGGGGTTGTTTGCAGATCGTCCTTTCAAGAAGGGTGAATTAGTCGCTGAGTATATAGGCGAGTATATATCGGGTGCAGTTGCAGATGTTAGAGAGAAACGTTACCGCGAGGAAAGGATACAAGACTATCAATTCAGGGTAGACAATTCTCTTGTAAGTATCCTCTTATTCGAGTTTATTGATCTATCTTTCTGGTTACTAACATCGACACACATCCCTTCACTTCTTAGGTTATTGATGCCACAAAGAGTGGTGGATATGGCAGGTATATTAATCATAGTTGCAACCCAAATTGCTTTTCCAAGATTGTTGACGGGAAACCACCGAATAAATACTTGAAGCGAGTATTGATAATTGCAAAGAGAGACATCAATGCATCTGAAGAGTTATCTTATGACTATCAATTTCCCTTAGAAACAGACTTAGATGCGAGAATTCCTTGTAACTGCGGATCAAAGCGATGCAGAGGTTTTATGAACTGGTGAAGGTTAAAACACCTTGTTCTTCTTTAGGCCCACCGCCTAGGTGTGGCGTCGCAGACGTTCCCGACAGGGGCCGCCGGCAGGCATTGATTATAAGTACGTCATCATATTAATGTCTAATAACATACCAATTAGCAGTACATCTACTAACAAACTATATAATCTACAACATATTCTCAACTATCAGACTTTGTATATAGCTTATGTTTGTTGATGATAGTATGTTGATATGCTGTTATTATGGTCACCCATTTGTATCATTCAATGAACATATAGTATACATTAATTATACCGTGTTATATCGCCGTTGTCTTCTACACTTGCTGCAAATTCTTTGACCAAACATGAACTGGGATGTGGGCGAGAAGAGCTTTTCTAATATTTCTAGTAGCAGTGGTAGAACAGGGCGTGGCAGATAGATAAACAGCTGTTGTTTGTTTATGTGTATATGTTTAGATCCCAAAGGTAATCTTAAGATCAAATGGTTCAAAGTTT
>Ga0214478_101623_pt1 | contig 10900 bp, 12 predicted proteins | sample M1_20Mar14CPVII9_2_FD_178001 | JGI IMG/M metagenome (GOLD analysis project Ga0214478, IMG submission 178001) | Marine eukaryotic communities from Monterey Bay, California, United States - M1_20Mar14CPVII9sort6BwellD7 | ecosystem: Environmental > Aquatic > Marine > Unclassified | place: USA...
GTATTAGTAAAGAACATCGTATGTATAGTCAAGAGGGTGAGGAGAAGGTTGGACGGAGTCAGCACTTTCATCATTCATGTGATATGCAGAATGATGTTGATCCTACTCAGTCCATGGTGGTATGTTCAAATATTACCGAAATGGTTGCACAAGTTTTGTTAGGGCATGCATTGGGTCCTAAAGATGAATTGATTGAGCAAGTGAAGCAAGCTGAGGATATTGGAAGTTTGCCAATGTCAACGATGAGGTATTGTCATGCCTGCCCGATGTGTATGCTACCCTTTAGTCTCGTGCCTCATCCTGAAATGACTTGTGTCGATGGTCCGATGCAGCCAATACCCGATGGACTACTTGGTCCTAATGGACACTACCTGGCATGTAGTCAAAAGCATACCGACGGCGGTGGCGAGCATGTCGATCGGTTAAAATGTCCAGCAGATTGTTTGGAGAGTGACTTTGTTAGTTCATTTCCGACTGAGAGTGATGTAGTCTTTGTTCGACAATGTCCCATTAGCAGCTAAGAGAAGTGGAGAGAGTGAGAGATGTTCGATAGATAGAGAAGAGTGTAATTTAGAGATTAGAATGTTGATACCTACTTATGTTAATGTACTTTCCAATCGCGAGGGGAGGGAGGTCGTAGATACCAGATTGCTGCAAGAAAAAAGAGAAATAACAACATGCCTTCTTCTCATTGAGATCCTGAATCTAACCGGGGTCGTTGTGACTTTGAAATCTAGCGCACAAGGCACAAACTCAGGATTTGATGATCAATGGTGGCCAACATTGCATAGGTAGATATGCCACTTATCGAAGACAGTATAAGTCCTTGAGAAGTTGTTGGATAGTATATTTGGTGTCGGTTAGTGTGCGGTTTATTGTATATCATTCGGGTGGAAGCATTATAAACCCCTCATAAAAATTAGACGGACAATTAGTAGAGTAAATCCGCAACAACACAGACAATAGGCCTGTGTATACACCGCCCAATCATAAAACACCATTCCATCCAAGATATTATTAAACATTATAATAAAATATCATGTTTAAAAAGATTAAAGGTATCGGTAAAAAAGATGGCAGTAAGTTAGATGATTCCGAAAAGCGAGATCGTAAAGGTGGTGTTAGCTTTGAGGCACCGGAGAAGGATCCACGTGGTGATCGGTAAGTTTTATCTCTATATATTCATACATATGCTATATCGGCGGTTACATATTTAGAATGGGATAATTAGGGGTGGTTTTGTGGGTGGTTAATGGGCGCGTAGAGATATAGAGGGCTTGGCCATTGCAGTAAAAACTTGGATTTTGTGCACATCTTATGACTGGGGGCGGATCAATATATATAGCTAATTATTAATTGAGGCAGGGGGTATAAGTAAATTGGCTTATATTTGTGGTTAGGTTGTTGGTTTTGGGGGTATAAGATGGGTTGTCGCGATTTGCATGCATTTATTTTTTGTGCACATCATGTGTTCATTTCTCAACCAAAACTTATCTATCCACACCCACACTAACAAAATAACAATACCAACAACAATAATAATGAATAAACAGAGTTGATGATTCAGAACGTCGTGAAAAGAAAAAGTCATCCCGTTCCATCGACTCCTCACGATCAGTAGGATCAGAAGAACGTAGTGAAAGACGTAAATCAGAATCTAAATCCAAAGATCGTTCAGATCGTAAATCATCACGTAAATCTATTAAATATAAGGTTGATGAGGATGGGAATAAGATACCAATTCCACGTGAGGAACGTTCTGAAAAGAAGGATAGGGATAGGAAACATAAGAGTAAGAGTAGTAGGAGTATGAAGGGCAAATGTAAGTTTTTTTTAAGTTTGTCATGTGTGTATGTTGTTTATGATTGTGGGGTTTTAGTATTTAATGATGGGAAGGGGGTTTTAGGATGCACTTTTATTGTAATTTCATTTAACTAACTCTAAACATTCCACCCTTACAATTATCAATAGCTACTGACCGAGATAAGAAAATTGCCCAACATGCCAAGGCAAAGCGTGAGGCTGAGAAGAGACGCGGTACAAAGGATGAGGTGGAGGATATGTCCGTAAAGGAAACCTCAGATTACGAACCCGGTGTTAAGGTTGAACTTAAGGGTAAGGGATTAACCAAGGGTGGATCAACCTCCGTCCACGCCCAACGTTTCGACAATATCTATGCTGCACCCCAAGATATGGTTGGGAATTTCGTTGCTCCTGTCTTCGAAAAGAGTGATGATGATGTTGAGTTTTTATTAGATGCATTAGCAGACAACTTTGTATTTAATACGTTAGATGAGACTGAGTTGGAAACATTAGTGAATGCGTTTGAGAACCATGAGGTGAAGAAGGGTGAAACTATTATCAAACAGGGTGAGACTGGGGGGCATTTTTACATTCTACGGTCTGGAAAGGTTGCCTTCGTCGTCGATGGGAATGAGGTTGGACGTGCCGTGCCGGGGAATTCGTTTGGAGAACTAGCCCTGCTTTATAATGCACCCCGTGCCGCAACTTGTATGGCCGTGGATGGGACAGCGGGATTATGGCGTGTTGATCAGATGACATTCCGTAAGTTATTGGCCACACATACCATCCAGAATGATAACCAAACAAAGGATGTGTTGAAGAGAGTTCCATTCCTTAGTGATTTGGATGATGAGTTTATCCATAGGATTGCCGATGCCCTCACGACGGTATACTATGATGCCGGGGAGAAGATATTCGAGAGGGGTAGCGAGGGAAGTGTATTTTATGTGATTCGGGAGGGTAAGGTGGAATATGAACATAGAAAACGCGGTATTAAAGTATTGGGACCGGGGGATTACTTTGGGGAGCAAGCAATTGTCAAGAATGAGCCAAGGAAGGCTGATGCCACTGCCACTAGGGATACAATTGCTCTTGCCTTATCAAGAGAGGTATTTGAGAAGGTGCTTGGACCATTGTCGGAAGTTATTGCCAGATCCAATGATCGTCGGTTGTTACGCAGTGTACCTCTCTTTGCCAATTCAGACATAGAAAACTTCGAAATTGAGTTGCTGGGGGCATTGATTGATGAGGTTAAGTATCCAGCAGAGAGAGAGATTTTGTCCGAGGGTGATTATGTGGATGCTCCAGCACTTTTCCTCGTAAGATCGGGAGTATTGGAGGCATTTACAGATGACGGGGAAAGTAGAATTCTCAAGTCAGGTACCTTCTTCGGAGAGGATACCCTCATGCCTGATGACGAACAGAAATTCGGAGGAAAGGGAGGCATGAAACAGAGTAAAGAAACTGTAGAAGTATTGGAGGACTGTGTCCTTGGGAAACTAACCCTTGCCAATATTGACAGTGTTATATTGAATCTAAACCGCATGGGTAACAAGAAGGGTGGTCAGGGTAGGGATACACTTGATCATTCTATTGATATCTTCAAGTTAGAACGTCACACACTCCTTGGTGCAGGTACCTTTGGTCAAGTATGGCTTGCATCGGATAAAAAGAGTGGTAAAGCCTACGCTCTTAAGGTTCAAATCAAACGGGAGCTCATCGATCATCACCAGGCTGAGGGTGTATGTCGTGAGCGTGAGGTCATGTCCAAGATTGATAACCCATTCGTAATCAAGCTTGTTAATACATGCCAAGACAATCAAAGTGTGTTTATGTTACTGAATCTCGTCCAGGGAGGAGAGTTGTTCAATGTTATGCACAATGAAGAACGAGACTGTATCCCTGAAAAAGAGGTGAAATTCTACGCCGCCGGTATCCTTGAAGGACTAGCCTACATGCACCGACGACGAATCATCTACCGTGATCTTAAACCCGAGAATGTTCTTATTGATGACCTTGGATACACAGTTATTGTTGATCTGGGTTTTGCCAAGGTAGTTGATGACAAGACCTTCACCCTATGTGGCACTCCACTTTATCTTGCACCCGAGGTAATTCTATCTCGTGGTCATGACAAAGGAGCCGACTATTGGTCCCTTGGATGTCTCATGTATGAAATGATTCTCGGTCAAACACCATTCTACGACCACAACATTGATCAGATTACGTTATTCAAGCGAATTGTTCACGGTAGATATCGATTCCCATCACATTCCTTCTCCAAGGAGGCACAGGATCTTATATCCGGAATGCTTGCCAATAAGTTGACACAACGATTAGGCTGTCTAGCTCAAGCGGAGAGGGATATAAAGGACCATCCCTTCATGGAGGATATTAACTGGGGTAAACTGGGGAAGAGAATGGCGAAGGCACCATGGGTACCGCAACTAAGAGATCCATTGGATGCTAGTTGCTTTGAGAGTTGGGATCATTTAGATGATAAGGAAACGACAGGGGACTACAAGCAGTTGAGCAAGAAGGAACAGGCTATCTTTACAGAGTTTTAGAGAGAATAGAGATATCCCATGGGGGAGAGCAACATTATCTTGTGGTCTTAATTCCTGTGAGGTTTTGTTGCTTGATAGTTTTGACGCTTCTTGGCTATATATTGGCAACTTATTGTGTAGTAGTCTAGGTAAACAATAATGTGGATAATTTGGATAGAGAAGCAGTATCTTACATCTAGTGTTATCATATCTATCTTAGACAACCTTAGGCTTCACAAATTGGTCGTGGTCCTAAGCTCATAATCTTATCATTCTCGTCCTCGGACACTGCCTTACTAGCATGTCGATTACCTCCATTTGGTCCACGCCTCTCTATATACCTCCAGTTTGTTCCAAACATACTTGTTAGAATCTCGTCATACTCACATGGAACTTGAATAGTAGTAAAGTAGAACTGAACATCCATGAAGCAATCAAAGCTTGTCTTGAGGATTGATGCTAGTTGAGAGTCATCGTCCTTGTTGAACTGTAATAAGATAAGAGATACAAGTACAAGTTTATATGTGAGTGTTGAAACGAAGTAGCAATGATCCACAAAAGGCTTAATCAACTTACATTACTCTCATTGATCCTCTCATCAGTATCAATAAGCCGGTAATCACCACCCTCTTCATTCCATCGTAATGAATCAACAACGTGCACATCATGATTCGTCTTAGCAAGATCACACCGTGGATAGAAGTATGTGTCTGTATCACCACGATATTGATATACGGATGTAGCATGCATTCGAAACTTGTCACCACCACATCGTTTCGATGTACAACGGAACATGGCGCCAAAGTATTTATAGGGTGTTTGAGTTACCGGTTCTAATCCATGCCAATTGACATACTTTAGATAAGTTGGTTCAAGTTGTAGGAGGAAGTCGTCATCTAGGTATCCTTGTTTCTTCCCTGTATTAGTCTTCTTGAATGTGTTATATAAGTGAAGCAAGTCTTCATATACTACACCTAAATCTGCATCGACACCTTCTGTTGGTAGGAATCCTACATATTATGTATTGAGAGATCATTGGGCAGATGAGATATGAGTCGAACGAGGAGCATGAATGGATACTGCAAGCAATATGCAAAAAGATATACTCACCTCCATGTCGAATAATACCAAGTAAGAAACCATTCCGTGGAAAGACACGAATGTTATGTTTAGTATACATTTCCTTAATGAAGGTTGATATGTTTATGATATCCTGTTCCTTCACACAGGCTTTCTTGGCATATCGATATGTAAATTCTGGTAATGACGGCCGCGTAGGAAGATCGTCTTGGGGAGTATTAGATGATGAACGTTCAATTGCTTGATTTGATTGTTCATTGAATGATATTATATCCTGTAGGTGTAAATTGATATGAGAGTGGAGAGGTGAAGTGTATACACATCGATAGAGAAGTGGAGACGACATTGATGAGCGAGGACGCCAGAAGACGATCATGTCGCAGAGATACCAACACAGAGATCGTAACATCGAACATATAGCACAAAGACTAACACAACATACCTTATCACGAGATACAACTAACCCCCTTTGTCTCCTTCTCTTCTTCCTTTGTTGTTGTCTATGATGTTTAATAGTAGTACCGTGTGTGGCACGGAGTAAACGATTTTGATCGGATCTACTTTGCGCCGCATTCCGCGCAGTGGATGATGAAAACCGTATTAGAATGCATCCTACTGATAGTAGGATGCATGAATGGAGTAGCTTATGCATTGCAAGTACTATTGATAGAGATGATTTGCTCTGCTATCGATATTATTGAGCTCTCTAATTGTTGCATTTCCATAATGACCGAGGGTCGTAATTTATGACCTTGAAATCTGCCTTGAAAATTTGCTTCAATGACCGCGACACTTAAACATGCCTAACGCTTTGCAAGTATTTGACGCTAATTGCTAATATACACACCATATTGACACTAACCATACAATTCTCTAAGAGAGATAATAACAATATAATGGAAGATATGATGGAGCAAGTAGGCAGAGGAGATTATCCGAAGAGGAAACAAAAGCATCTCAATCTCAACTTAGCTGAGTATCTTGTGAATGGGTTAGAATTAGAGACGACAGAGAGGAGCAATGGCAATAGTAATAGTAATCATGATAGCTGTTCGAACAGTATACATTCCGCACCTCCTGCAGGAATTATGAGACAACACAATATCAACAATAACACTGCTAGCCGTCGTAGCAATTCATTCACTGATCATAATACTTCAGCAGTAGGCCAGTGGTGCAGTGTTCTATCCGACTTATCCGACTTAGACGACGATGACGACGAAGATGAGAATCAAACTCATTTGGGTAGCTTAGCTGGAGTTAGCGTCTATGTTCCACATGTTCAACGACAGTATCGCCGAAGTAGAAGAGCACTCAATTCCACATACATGTTACCACTTCTCATAATACTCGTTGGTACGGCCATAACCCTATGTCATCTTCGATATCATCATTTACATAGTCTTTACAATTCAACACAAGAACCATCCGAACAATCTCTACAAAAGATGGGGCTAAGCAGTAGAATAGTACAAGATAATATCTTTCACCTCATGATTGCAACCATTATGCTTGCTATTTGTATTCTTGCCAAGAGATTGATCTTCTTTCGGCAGCAACAGAGGAGAGACAATAAGGAAGCATGTACTGATACTGAGACGGTTGATAATATTGCTTGATAATATTGATAAAGTAACCAATCATTATATCCTACAACTCTACTTTATCTATGTACATGTACACGATAAACGGTTGTATCATCATTCGATAGGACAAATCTTCTTATTCTTAATCAACTGATGGTTGAATTTGTCTGAGCCTCTAAACGGGCGTACAACATTCGACTCCACATATCAACAGGTCCTGGCAAACAAAAGTGTGATCCATCAAAGGTGGCATCACCTCTAGCTAGCATTAGTGGCGATGTGTCTAATATCTGGAAAGATCGATGTCGATGGTTACTACTCTTGAGCAGAGTAGAAAATGCTATTAGATTTTGATCTGGCTGCTCGGGCATATTGCCACCGTATGTTTCCCACTGAGCATACATATCTGGTGCAGTATTGCCTGCCGTGAAGTCAGTATCCCAATCTCCATACCCTCGAAGGAAGTGTCGGACTGAGGTTGTTCGGAAGAAGATGTTTTCATCTGGTATAGCCCCAAAGTCAAATGACAGGGCATCGTTTAATATCTTTTCATACTTTGTCTTCCAATTCTCTCCATTCTTTAATCCAACATGATGTCCAAAGTTGAAAACTAGAACATCATTTACAGTTGCATCTGCTAGCTTTTGCTGTATCTCTTTTCTCTGCCTCCTAAGCTCGTTTGTACATCTTTGCCATCTTATCTTTTCCATCACTTCCTTCTCAGACAACCCTAATACATGCATGAGTTCACACTTCATTGTTTGATACCATTGTCTTGTGAGACTGTCTCCAATTAGGAAGATCGTTCTTGATTTTAGCACATCATTTAACCGTGCACGATATTCCTCTACATTGTCGTTAGGCATAACATTATAGAGTGGATGATTCGATTGCCATGTGAATTGATCATTAGCCGCCAATATCCCAGGACTGTTGAAAATTGTATGTCTATATTCAGCAGTGCTATTCCTCTTGAGATTTGATTCAATACTGTGACAGTTGCCTTGGAACTCTCTATCTAAGCATTTCAAGTGTTCTGGACTAATGATAGGCTGATTCGGCTTTTCAACCCATGTTCCAGCAGCCGCGACTGGATATGAAGATGTATATATCTTTGTGTAAAAGTCGAGTAGTGTGTTGGCTTCAGGAGTGGGTGCTTTCCAATCTGTTGAATGGGCATACTGGTGTGGAAAGTAAACAGTTAGTTCCAGGAGAAGAAAAAGTGAATGGTATCCTCTACTAAAAAGTGAGCATATCATATGCACAAAGGCATCCAACTCTTACCTTGGCCTGTGGGTTGCCCCATGCTATCTTTGTATCCTTTTCTATTGTTGAAGCTTCGCCTTGTTGTACCATTTGGATGTCATTCACTTTCATTCGGTATGTTCGAACAAGGCGGAAAAAGTTTGCGTTGGTGTCTCCAACAAACAAACCACTTCGTATGAGAATAGTCAAATCTGTAATACTTGCAATGATCCTAGTGTACAGGTCTTTACACTTGTCGGGGTATCTATGCAGCCACTGATTGTGATATCCTTCTTCTAATAATGGACCAAAAGAAAACTGAAACTTTACACACTCGTGTCCTTCCAAGTAAACAAGCCCATTATCATCTTTTGGCAACTCCTCAATCTCTTTACCAACTTCCTCTGGGTCGTCTGTAGCAATATAGACAGAGTGTTCTCCACACATATCATGAAACTGTATCAGATAGTGTTTAAATGGAATGTAATTCTTAATCGAGGCCGACTCCACTGCATGATCCTTCCAGTAGGCATTTACAAATGCCTTTGACTCTCTATTGACTTTGTCACCGCGTCTTACATGAATTGAGGAATAGTAATTGCCATCAACTGCTGCCAATGGCATGTTGTTCTCTTTCACATACTTCTCGACATCTCGACTAATCCACGGTTGGAAACGAATGAGTTCTGACCTTGCCGTTAGTGCACTGATATAGTCCCATATATCTTCTTCTTCTGTCATAGACGAGAAGAGCAGAGCTTCTTCATGGCTTGCACCTAATCTAAGTGCCCAGCGGTAGGCGGCATCAATAGACTCTTGTTGGGATCGATCAACCATTCGTTCCTTCACATGATAATGAAAGTGTCTAATAGCAGTGACTCCGTTTACTACCATAACATTACTTTGACGATTGTTATCACTTTGACAAGTAATTATGGGTGCCGGCTCAACAGAATGGTTCTCCTTCTTACTTGGGAGCTTTTTGCCAAGATTTGTGTCAGAACAGGGCACGGGACACTGTCGAGATAGCCATGTTGGCTGGTCTAAAAGTCGGGAGAGAGAATTTGGGAAGGAATCATTGCCCATGAGTTTTATGTGACCTCTTGCCAAGTTGACTGGTTCAAGCATCTCATCCTGATTTTAAGGGGTTAGTGTAAGTAAGAAGCATAAAGATGAAACAGCATTCCAAGCATATATGATCTAACTTACCGGACAGCCCATGTATTGACCCTTCCCCACCAACACAAGCGCCATGTCTAAATATGTAGCCATCCACGCCACTTGCAAGTATGTGTTGAGTTGGCTACCTATGCCGTGACCACCGAAATCGTCTGTAAAATAAAGAATGACATTATCACAAGCCGCTTCTGCATCTGTGATATCGAATGATTGGGCGTTGAGGAATGGAGTAGCTGGTTCCATCTCTGACGGCGGTAGGAAGGACTGAAATTGGCTGCCGACTTCTTCGACTAGTTCGTTCTGAACAGCTTGATTGGCAGTATCAGCTACAGTCCATTTGCTAGGCCAAGGATCAGTGAATACAGAGCTTAAAGCCTCAACATCACTATCAGGAATTGAGCAGATATCGGGGTGGAGAGCTGTAAAAGATGTAAGAGATTAGGACAACCTAAAACATATAATATAAGTCAAGGAATGAGAATGAGAACGTACCATGCTCGTGAACGATCGGTGACTCATAGTAATCTCTATGATCACCTGCTCTACAAGTGCTTGTCTTTGGGTTGGTGTTAGGGATCCATCGATGAGTGCCTTTACTCAATACCGTATCTTGGATTAAACTGGTAAACCCTTGCTCAGCATTCTTTTGAACTATTTGTTCTGTGAATAAATTGGCATCGAGCACATTTGGACGTATCGCAAAGAAGTCAGTGTGTACTTTTGCCCCTCGATTGCTGCAGTTGATGAGCAGTGCTGATACTGTTGGATCGACCATAGTTTGTCTCAAAAATGTATCATCACGTATCATAACGTCAGGGTTCAACCTTATTACCCAATCATATCCATCAAAGAAGTTTGATGAAACAGCTTCGTACATTGCCTTGGCAGCACCTGTGTTATAAGCTTCATTTTCTCTAAGGTATATTGTCAGATGATGGCTTGCAAACGTATTATGCAATATACTGACTGCCTCCTTTCGTCTCTCTTCGACGGGGTTGAGATATACAGCAACGTCTACCTGATACAGCAAGCTTGATCTAGCCAAAACATTTGGCCAGCAGTACTTTAAGAACATTTCTGAAATGATGGATCATAGCAAAGATAGGATTATATATGAGATACTAAGATATATAATACATACAAAACTTTAGACAATTCTCTTACCATGTTGACTTGACATATGACTTGTAATGTAAAGAAGAACACGGCCATAGTCAGGGGTTCCAATTGATGACGTTCCTTCTTGTGGACTAAAAGATATTGTACTTGGAACAGTAAATGTATCAAGTTGCTCAGGCTGCTCCACTTCAGTGCTGCCTGATAATACCGATGATAAAGTATGAAAAGATATTAAACGATGCCCTGTCATTTGACTTTGGGGCTATACCAGATGAAAACATCTTCTTCCGAACAACCTCAGTCCGACACTTCCTTCGAGGGTATGGAGATTGGGATACTGAC
>Ga0214478_101625_pt1 | contig 10885 bp, 7 predicted proteins | sample M1_20Mar14CPVII9_2_FD_178001 | JGI IMG/M metagenome (GOLD analysis project Ga0214478, IMG submission 178001) | Marine eukaryotic communities from Monterey Bay, California, United States - M1_20Mar14CPVII9sort6BwellD7 | ecosystem: Environmental > Aquatic > Marine > Unclassified | place: USA...
GGCTCCTCCAGCAGTATGCTCACTAGAGGGGGGATGTGGTGGTGAGTGTTGTGCGTTTTAACCTGCTTGTGTGAGATCTGTATGTCTTTCTTCTCAACATACTCTTGTATATTGTTTACCAACAGATGAAATGTCAAGCATCGATGATAGCTTCCTCCCTGACAAGTTTCGTATCGCTTTGCCAACTTCTGACATTGACAATGCCAAGAATGATAGTGATATAGCTGATCAATGGAGTTTAGATGACACATATCCTGATGAACTGAAGCAGCAGAAAGACATGAAGAAGTCTAAGAATGATGATGATGATGTCTATCGTGTACCTCACTCTGAGTTGACTGATAGTGATGACAGCGCAGTTGGAGAGGGTAATCCCAAGAATGATGAGACTGCTGATACACTTGCCATTCTAAAACAACTTTCTGACGAGATGAAAATTGCTCATCAACAACTTGATGAGATTGCTATTCCCAAGGAGGATAATGTTCTTGCTGATATTGCCGAAGAGGATGAAGTGTCTTCTCCTCTACCCAAGCCAATTATCAATGCAAGAGGACTGTTTAGTTGTTTTGCTGATAATACTGTAGTAGATGTTGAGCAAATGAATACAAAAGAGACTGATATCCCAGAATCCGATCGTATTGCAGCTGTCTCAAGGGAGGAGGGAGGAGGAAGGAATCTTTATGAAGTTCGAGCACCACCCGGGCCCCTTGGCATTCTTATTGATTCATCTAAAGACGGCCCACTTATTTTTTCTATCAAAGACGAAAGTCCTCTCAAACATCTAGTGGAACCTGGCGATGTTATTTTGAGCGTTGATGGAGTTGATACAAAGTCTATGGATGCAGTAGCCGTTGCCAATTGGATCAGTAGTAAGCATTCTCTAGCTGAACAGACTCTTCTGATGGAAAGCAAATCGCAGTGGAACAAGCATGCCATCACTAGTAGTGGTGACATGTCAGTTTGAGGAGGACACTCGTATGTGCTATTGTTTTTGTTGGCTTGATGTATTGCTGACGGTTTAGAAATTGGGGTATGATATATATGTGATTAGAGAGTGAAACTTATACCATAGATGTAGATGCGTGAAAGTTTGATAATAATAAGAGTTGTCTTACCCCCTACTTAACTCTCTTCCAAATGAAGAGAGTGTCTGTACTTGTATTTCCTCTCATGATTCTAAGATCATTATCCAAGTAGGATAATACCAAGAGATTCATTGGCCCTAAGCTTTTCCAGTGATCTGCCTTGTCACTTCGTGATCCATAAACGACCCTGTCCGGTGTAACTGATAATACATTGGATGGTCTCCCCGTGAATAATGATACCTCAGTCCTTATATCCCAATCACCTGTTATTTTGACATCGAAATTCTTTCCCCCCAGCTTACTAATCACTTGCTCTGTATACTCAACATCAGAAAGGTATTTAGTGGCCAATAACTCTTGTTGTACACCACCAAATCTTGTCAGGCCACCGGCCAATCCACTCAAACCCTCATTATACTTCATTGTGGATGAACTCGAGTAGACCAATTCCCACACACCTATGAGTTCCTCTTTTTCAATCGCTCCTCCGCCACTGGCACTCACAGTGACTACTCGATTGTACGGTTCTCTTTCCAATTCACTAACAACCTCAAGTACTCTTTCTTGTTCTAATTCAGAACAATCTAAACCGCATTTTTGTTGGCCCTCTTCCTCGGCAAGTTTGGCAATATCTTCTATATATTCAAGAAGTTCAACCTTTAAGTCTTTTGCATCATCTTGCTTTTCTTCTATAATGATTTCATCGTCATCATCCTCAAACAAGTCATCAATTGCTTCGTAGAATGTACAAAATCCATCTTCATCCAACATATCTTTCGTCCCTGGTGCTTTATCGGCCGAATCAAATAATGCATCTAATTCATCAATAGTTATATCCCCCTCTTTTAACATATCATTAAGTTCCCCCCAACGTCTTAGATCATCTTTGTTAACTAGATAATTCTCATTGGCAAGTTGTGAGAACAATACCCCAGGTGGTAATTCTTCTTCAGTAATGATTGGAAGTGGCTTAGGTGTGGTTGCTTGTGGTAAGTCCTCGTCAATTATACTAGGACTTGCCTCTTCAGCTACTTCCAACTCTTCATCGTCTTCAAACTCAAATAATTCATCCAAGGCAGAATTAAATGCAATAAACTGCTTCATGTTCATATCCCCATCGGTACCCCTGACGTTTAATGAACTCTCCCAAAGTGATGTTAGTTCATCTTCCCCCAATGTTCCCTCCTCTTCAATTAATAATGTGATTTCTTCCCATTGCCTCAATTGTGAGAATGAGATCGAACTACTATCTTGTTTGCATAGAGTTGCAAATGTCTGCTCCAACTCATCATCTTCTGCCACATTTTCTCCTTCTATGATAATGGTTTCTTCTTGTTGTTTATTTCTACCTCCTCCTTTGGTATCCTTCACTTCGTCATTAAGGGATAATTCTTCTTCGTCATCATCCTCAAACAAATCGTCAATATCTCTATACACTTGGATAAAACTATCAACATCAATTTTATCAACTATAGACTCCATTTCCTCACCAGGATCTACAACTTGAGGAAATTTAGGTGCAGCTGACCATATTTCTGAAAGTTCTGATGATAGTAAATCACCTTGTTCCTAAATTGAAGGATGTGATAAATAGGAGGTGCTGAGACAAATGTGTTATTATGCATAAACCATTAAAAATACTTATATATACACTCACCAACATATCCTTAATAGCAGGTACATTACGCACAACATCCTCAGTCATTAATCCTTCCCCGTTGCAAAACTTGCTAAATAACGCTTGAAGCGCTTCACCATCTGATGCGTCTGGATATTCAGCATTGGACATCATCATCAATGGCAATATTCCCCCCGAAGGTAGGGGGGAACTTATCCTTCTTCCTCCTGGCTCATCATAAGCTGTATGGAAAGATATTCGTTTGCTAATAATAACTGGTGGTGAAAAAGATTGACTTGTATCTATTATTGTACAGCAGCTGCTGATGAATAGAACTGCTGCCGCCGGCAGCATCATCATTATGTTGGATCTTCTACTACTATACTTATTGACCATAATAACTGTCATGTTTGACATCCACCACGCCACCTCAACTAAATCGTACCTTAGATAGAAGTAGAAGTGGAAGGAAATATGTAGACATATGTACACGTGGAAGACAACTTCTCCACTTTGCAAATAAACATAGAACTAACCAATGGAAGGATAGGTATCATATGTAGGAAGCGCTGGATGTATATCTTAAATGAATATCTTTTCTTCAAAATACCATCATTATATCATTTCCCCGTCAGTAGAGGCTTTTCTTTTCATAATAAATTATCTACTCATCAGCAAAAGATGAGTGCCAATGATGCCATCAAAGTTAGAAGATCCAGAGCTATTCCTAAAGAAGAAACAAAAGTATACGATTTGTTTGAGAAATATCCAAACGCAGATGGAAAAGGCATTAAAATTGCAATACTTGATACAGGATGTGATTTAAGAGCAGCAGGATTAAATGGCACTACAAGCGATGGAGTTACACCAAAGTATATAGATTTTCTTGACTGTACCGGTGATGGTGATATTCTTATGGACAAGTCTATTGACTTTGATTACACAACAAATCAAACTGTTAAAGGAGTATTGGGAAGAAATATTACATTAGGTGCATGGGCGAAAGATATCACGAAATTAAAACAGGGTGCAGTGCGGTTATATGATTTGTTGCCCCGTAGTGTTGAAAGACGTGTTAAGAGAGAAAGGAAGGAGGCATTTGTTGCCAAGCATCAGGCGTTGATTTCTGATATACAATCGAAATTGGATAATCTACCCGAGAATGAAAAGGTAGGAGTAGAAGAAGTAGAAGATGGAGATACAAAGATTAAGAAGGAAAAGATTGGTATAGAAAAGAAGGAAATGAAACTATTACTGAGTGAGTTGAAGGATATGACTGGCGATTCATATAAAGATTATGGACCTGTATTAGATATTATCATGTTTGAAGAAGATGGGATTTGGAAAGCAGTCCTTGGTATTGGAGATATGTCTAAATCTATTCCAATGGCGCCTTTCAAACATAAAAGACAGACTTCTAACTTGGGATTTGGTTCAGAGGTTACATTTTGCATCCAAGTCTATGATAGAACATCTTGAGTGTTGTGACTGATGCTGGATCACACGGTACACACGTTGCAGGTATTGCTGCTGCCAATTTTAATAAGTCATCTAGTGATTCTGGAGGGCATGATGTAAACGGAGTGGCGCCAGGTGCTCAAATCTTGGCGCTAAAGATTGGTGATGGTAGATTAGGATCTACCGAGACAGGAGCTGGGCTTACGCGTGCGCTGATTGCAGCCAAGAAATACAATTGTGATATACTTAATCTTAGTTATGGTGAATCTAGTTGGCAATATAATTCTGGCCGTGTAGCGAAGGTCTTTCGAAAAGCTGTATATGACTGGGGAATGGCTGTGTTTACATCTGCTGGGAAGTGTGTTTTGTCTTCGTGTTAATATGAAGTGTTTGAATTTTCTAGTTTGCCTTTTCTTCATTGCCTTGCAACCCACATGAACTAACATTGTTATATTTACTTTCTTCATCTTCATCAATCGTGATAACGCGCATCTTCCAGGAAATGATGGGCCAGCTTTATCCTCGCTTGGAAGTCCCGGGTCAGAATCTGCTCCTATAACAGTAGGAGCATGGTTATCACCTGATATGATGAATGAACAATATTCTACTTTGCCACTACAGGACGGTGATCAACTTGAGAGTGGGAGCTATTACTTCTCCTCGCGGGGTCCTTCACCGGATGGATATTTGCCTGATATCTGTGCTCCGGGTGGTTCCATCGCCCCTATTCCACGACACTCCTTGCAGGGGAAAGCTCAATATCATGGTACTAGCATGTCATCGCCCAACGCTGCGGGCGTTGCTGCTTGTATTCTATCGGCAGTGAAGCAACAGGGGATGAATTGCAATCCAGTTGAGCTAAAGAGGGCGTTGATAAACACGGCTACTCCCATTGGTATTATTGATTCGTTCGCCCAAGGAAATGGTGTTGTTCAGGCCTCAAATTGTGTTGATTATATCATGGCTACTCATGGCAAAGGAGGCCAGAATATTGAATTTGAAGTGTCTTTACCATCAAGAAATAACGCTAGAGGTCTTTATATTCGAGATGAGAGTGAACTATCCGGACCTTTGACTTTTGGAGTATTGGTAAAACCAAAGTTTAGTCATTCAAATCAACGAACGGATAGTGAAATGGAAGAACTGTTGAATCTGAATCTCAATCTCAAGTTAAAAGCGAGCAAAACTTGGGTGACATGCCCTGATCAAATTACCATGTTGAGTGCACAAGATAGAGGTGGTCAATCGTTCTCAATTCGTTTGAAGGTAGAAGATCTCGCACCTGGTGTTCACTTTGCAACTGTCGATGCTACTGATGATGATGACCTGTCGCGAGGCAGCCTATTTTCGGTACCAGTCACAGTGATCATTCCTCATCATTCCTCCGGAGAAGACTACTCAACAACCTTTCAGTTAACACAAGGTAGACCTGATCGTCGTTTCCTAACCGTTCCGTTAGGAGCTGAATGGGCCACCATTAAGTTGACCGGAAATAGTAAGAAGGACGCCTTAGCAGCTCCTCGTATCTTAGTGCATGCAGGTAAGTCCGTGTTTATTTGATATTGCCTTTGTAAAGCAATATGTTCTAACACAACAGATATGATCTTTCTAATCTTCAAAACGTCATTCCAGTACCATTTGTTAGGGGTGACTTGCCAAACTCATTGATTCAAATGAAGAAGATTTATCAAGTAAAGGAGGGGGTAGAAGAAGAGTTTCATATTTGTGTAAAGGGGGGGCATACTCTTGAGCTGTGTTTGCAATTGCTGTGGCTTGCCAATCCTCTCCCGGCGACAGTCAATGCCTTGATTGAATTTCATGGCCTGGGCATCCGCTCTCCAACACTGTTAAGCTCTCAACCAGTTACCATCTCGTCAGCTCAACAGTTTGCTAGGCTAGGTATCAACACTCCTCTTCGAACAGAGAAGATAAATCCAACGGGAAAATTCACATCAGTTCGTAGGACTATTATTCCTCATGAGTATGACATAAAGGTGGCAACAAATGAGCTGTTAGATTTTGTACCACCAAGTGATGCTGAGCTACAAGCTCATCCTGATACTCTTTATAGCCAAATGTATGAAATGCGTCTTACTTACAAGTTTACTATCAAGACAGAGAAAGAAAATAAAGCAATTCCTGTCCGGCCCTCCTTCCCTTCGCTATTCAATCAGCTATATGATTCACCTGTTGATAGTCAACTATGGTCGTTAGTAGAAAGTCAATCACAAACTCTCACATTTGGTGGTGCAGTACATGAGGTTCAGCCTGTATCGTTGAAGAAGGGAGACTACCGTATATGTCTACTACTGCGTCATTCAGAGAGGTCTACACTTGAAAAACTGACCAATATACCGTGTGAGTTATTGCTAACTCTTCCTGATGTGTTTCCCTGTGATATATATAGTGAGTTAGACAAGGCATCAACTCCAACCTTGACCTTGAAAGATGATGGCAGGTCGACGATTAAAGCAGTAACTTTGAAAAGGGGATCACATAAGGATTTGTACGTATCCAGGCCGACTAAAGACCTTCCGAGCTGGACCGAAGTTGGCGATGTGTTAGTTGGATCACTCGTGCTCGATAAAGACAATGCAGCTGTCACTACATTGCAATTGCTCTACAATGTTCCGCCAAAATCGAGTGTAAAAGATGCAAAAGAAGACAAGGCAGCTGAAAAGAAGAAGAAGGATACTCTTGATGATGTATTGTTCAAGGCAAGGTTAGATTATACAGCTGGTCTTCGTAAGAATAGTACAAAGTCATCGCTTGAAGAGTATGAACAGAACTTGACTGCACTGATTGAAGAGCGCCCATCAAGTGTACCACTCTTGTTGGAACGTCTATCATTTTCTCTTGAAACTGAAACTCTTGAAAGAACCGTACCTTCAACCGAAGAGGAAGATAAATGGAGAGCAAAAGAAGTTGAGCTTGTCTATAATGACATGCTGAAAACTATCAATCCATCTGTTCTTGCTCGGTATTTTGGCGGTGTTGAGCCTAGTAAGGAAGATCTCGAAGATGATGAAGAAGCCAAAGAATTGAATAAAGATATGAAGGAACAGAGATCTGCACTGAAGAAGATCCTTTTATCAAGGGCGTTAATTTCTAGTAAGGTTGTGGAGAAAGACGACACCTCTTCCTCGGCCGTTTCTGATGAGCTCGATAGAGCAGTTAAGGAGATGAAAAGGTGGGTGGCAAAGGCTGACCATTTGGATGATGACGAGGATAAATCTCAGCTGTCGATTATCCTTGCTCGACATGCAATAAGTCAAGACAAAAAATCGACTGCTCTTTCTATCTTGCTGAAGGCACGGAAAGATTTAGATGGCAAAGAATTGAAGCAAATTGATGAAGAGGTTGTAAAACTTTATGTTCTGTTTGGTGATATGGATCATTTAGTTCAGAATATGAAAGAATCAATCGAGGCTCGTTACCCTACAAAGCCTCGCAAGTTATGATGGAGTATATTCTAATGAAGTAGAGAAAATAGAACATGAGCTTGCAGTGCAGAATATTAATGCCTATATTGTATTATTAGTCTCATACTCGAAAGCCGAAGGAGAATGACTGTTCTTCCTTCTCTTGACTAGTAATCTCAGAGCTCTTGCTACCAAATACATCTTGTAGCTTTGGCTCTTTCTCCTCCTTCAATGTATTATCGGTTTCTTCAATTACATCAACATAACAGAATGCTGCAAGTATGTAACGTACGCCGCATACTGTTGGGTCTCCACTATGTAGGATCTCGCCTCCTCTAAAGCTTAACATGCCTCCTGCTGACGAAGATAATGTCTTACCAAGTGGATGGACGTATGTGCCACCTCCCTTGAAGTCGTCATTCAAGCTAATTATGAAGCTATGTGTTGATTCATCATAATGTGGAGGCAGATATCGTTGCTGATCGGTACTATATCGTACTACAAACACATCATGGAGGAATATGTCTCTATTCAATTTCTCGTTCTTGAGATGAAATTGTACTCTAAGTAATGGACGTATTGTATATTTCCAACGCTGGTAAAACCATGAGTGGAGATCAACTAGCACATGTAGTGGAAGGTCAGTTGTTGGAACATGATGACGAGATGTTGTCCAACCACTTACATTTGTAGTAGCATATTGTTCCGCTAAACTGATGACATGTTGGCATTCATTAGTGGATATTATTTGTTCTGTCGTCAGAAAGCATTTACCTCCTAAATATGATGAGAAAGATAGTGTACTACCGGTTTCGCTTCCACCTTCTTCTTCATCAAATATCAAGGTTTTATACACTTGCTGCTTTGTCATCTGTATCAATATATCTGGATGAGTGGTGCAATCTCTGCCAGCTTTCTTCCACAGACGTTGAGCTTCTAAGAAATAACCATTGCAATGTCCTTGCCTTGTAAAGTCAACTGAAGATGCCTTGCCTAAGGATGATGCTGCTTTAGCATGAAGGACGTCTCCATCATGTGGATATGTTTGTAGAATACAATCGTATAGTTTTGAAGCATCATCGAATCTTGATTGTTGCATGGCGAGATCAGCAAGGTGCTTTAGTTGATCACGTCTAAGGTAAAGTAAATCACTGGATTTCTCCTCTCCTCCTTCTCTGAGACATACCACATTATCACTTGATGCAGTCTCATATCGACATCGGATACAAGCACAAACATAGTCCTGTCCCATCAATTCTTTTAACTGAATAGTTCGTGCTTTTACATTGTCATCCAGTGAATCTATTTTCGATACTGACATATCTCCAGAGATAATATCATGTAAAGCTAACCACGCCAAGGTATCAAGTGGAGATTGTTGATTGGTATCATTTATAGTCAATGCCAATGTTGGTGCACATGAGTGCTTTTGATGACGGAACATTCCGAAAGGTGAGAATATAAAATAAGATTTTCGTAACTGTGCACTAATTTGTTTTGATTCGTCACTCTCTGAAGGTGAAGGTGCTGATATCCAGTGTGCGAAATGAGTAGCATTTCTCCATCGAAGAATAGTTGATTGAATGTCACCTCTGTTTGATTCATTTTTTAGTGTGTGTGGTTGTTGAGATGAGCAAGAGGAGTTTAGTACATCCAATGCCAAATCCATTTCTTCTTCTGACAGGGCATTCGATACAATCGCCTTTGCATAAGATACTACTTCATTTGGAGCGCTGCTCACTCGAAGTATGCAATGCCTTTTGATAAAAAGGTAACCCTGAAGAAACTCTTGATATGGTAGGAATGTGCTGTTTGATGTTGTTGTATTCTCATGTTCCGTGTTGCTATTCTGTAACAGAAGGAAATTGCTATGATGTGATTTTGACATTGCCCATAACTCTACTATCAAGCTCTCCTCATTGGGCCTATTCTTCCCCATGTTCTTTCCTTCTTCTAAAAAATCATTCATCCAATTATTATTAGTGTGATATGTACATGAAATGATTGTCATCAATAGTAATGCACATTCCTCAATACCAATTGAAATCGTATCATATCCGCATATATCTTTGAATTTCTTTTCAATTGCTGCTATTGACTCTCTAATTTCTTTGATAATAAGTTCATCATGTTCATTTGTATTACTACTACCAATACAGCCACCACTTCCAAATCTATTTTGACAGAAGAATAGTTTTGGATGATACAACGTACATTTTTCCTCCCCTTGTATCTGACAATCTTTACTGCAATATAGCGATCCACACCAATCAACATCTGAAGATGCTGTAGATGATGCAGTACAAAAGCTGCAAGGCAGTGGAGATGATGACTTGGTGGTGATATATCTCTCTATGAATTGAGGTAGAGACTCTGCAACTGATTGCTGAAATATATCATCATTTGATGATGTTACGCTGTGTGGGAAGAATTGTTTTTGAAGGGTTGGAGTCCATACAATCGACTGTCCGCATACATCACATTGTCGTATCTCATTGGATATCAATTGATGTATATTCTTTTTTGATTCGGCGCAATCAGTGGTGCTGCTGTTCAATTGCTGTCTTTTCCGCTTCCGTTTACTATCTCTTCCTTCTTTATCACTAAAAAGTCCATATTGTGTTAACCAAGATGGTATCAACAACAACAAATTATTATTAGATGATTCATTACTCAACACGGGTGTATATGTGCCTTTAGGCATAAAGTCACTGTCACTACATTTATCCATAGGTATATAGTTTAAAATGCAATTATTTGTTCTATCCAGGCTTCGTAGAAGGCTAATATTAGATAGAGGAGTAACAGATAGATGGTAAGAAGCCTGCAGCTGCTAACAATGTAGGATATATTATATGTATCTACTCTTGACATTTTTCACTTTATTGTAGTTGGGAGTCTTTTGGATACCTGAGCAATATGTGGAGCACCCCTACCCACTCTCACAAACTGTACTACTGTTGCTCTCTCTATATATCTCACACGTTAGTGGCGGTAGCATCCAAAAGACTAGCGCGTAGACGAGAGGAATGTACCGAGGTCCAGTCTGCGACTTATCAGTAATACAGTATGGGTACCTGTTACCTACCTACGTTAGGTTAGATACTACGATACTTAGGTAGAACATGTTCAACGGCGTGAAAGAAGAGTAATATTGAACACTCGGTTGTAGTATGTTAAGTTATTTAAGGATAGGATTTTTGAATCACTTGCTCAACACACTGCCATGGCACATATCCTGATGATGAACAAAATGCAGAGGAGTTTCCGAGGGGGGGGGGGGGGGTTGTTGGGTGTGG
>Ga0214478_101629_pt1 | contig 10875 bp, 8 predicted proteins | sample M1_20Mar14CPVII9_2_FD_178001 | JGI IMG/M metagenome (GOLD analysis project Ga0214478, IMG submission 178001) | Marine eukaryotic communities from Monterey Bay, California, United States - M1_20Mar14CPVII9sort6BwellD7 | ecosystem: Environmental > Aquatic > Marine > Unclassified | place: USA...
AAAAGTATGATGGAGGGCCCTACAATCATGCTGGGAGTGTTCATCACTCTTTTAAACACATATACAATGCCAATCAAGCACTGCAGTAGCAAGCCTTCATCTCTGAGGTACCACTTGATGGCCAAACGTTGCCTGAAAGTGGGATCGAAATCAGAAATCTGAGGCATGAAACCTGCCTACATGGGGCCGTAAAAGTGTGACGGAGGGCCCTACAATCATGCTGGGAGTGATCATCACTCTTTTAAACACATATACAATGCCAATCAAGCACTCTAGTAGCAAGCCTACATCTCTGAGGTACCACTTGATGGCCAAACATTGCCAGAAAGTGGACAGAAAATCAAAATCTGAGGCAATGCAACCTGCCTACATGGGGCCGTAAAAGTGTGACGGAGGGCCCTACAATCATGCTGGGAGTGTTCATCACTCTTTTAAACACATATACAATGCCAATCAAGCACTCTAGTAGCAAGCCTTCATCTCTGAGGTACCACTTGATGGCCAAACGTTGCCTGAAAGTGGGATCGAAATCGAAATCTGAGGCATGAAACCTGCCTACATGGGGCCGTAAAAGTGTGACAGAGGGCCCTACAATCATGCTGGGAGTGTTCATCAACCTGTTAAGCACATATACAATGCCAATCAAGCACTCTAGTAGCAAGCCTACATCTCTGAGGTACCACTTGATGGCCAAACATTGCCTGAAAGTTAGCTGAAATAAAAAAATCTGAGGCATGAAACCTGCCAACAAGTGGCTGTAAAAGTATGACAGAGTGCCCTACAATCATGCTGGGAGTGATAAATATTCTTTTAAACACATATACAATGCCAATCAAGCACTCTAGTAGCAAGCCTACATCTCTGAGGTACCACTTGATGGCCAAACATTGCCTGAAAGTTAGCTGAAATAAAAAAATCTGAGGCATGAAACCTGCCAACAAGTGGCTGTAAAAGTATGACAGAGTGCCCTACAATCATGCTGGGAGTGATAAATATTCTTTTAAACACATATACAATGCCAATCAAGCACTCTAGTAGCAAGCCTACATCTCTGAGGTACCACTTGATGGCCAAACATTGTCTGAAAGTTAGCTGAAATCGAAAAATCTGAGGCATGAAACCTGCCAACAATAGTGGCTGTAAAGGTATGACAGAGGACCCTACAATCATGCTGGGAGTGATCATCATTCTTTTGAATACATATACAATGCCAATCAAGCACTGCAGTAGCAAGCCTACATCTCTGAGGTACCACTTGATGGCCAAACATTGCCTGAAAGTTAGCAGAAATCAAAAAATCTGAGGCATGAAACCTGCCTACATGGGGCCGTAAAAGTATGATGGAGGGCCCTACAATCATGCTGGGAGTGTTCATCACTCTTTTAAACACATATACAATGCCAATCAAGCACTGCAGTAGCAAGCCTTCATCTCTGAGGTACCACTTGATGGCCAATCATTGCCAGAAAGTGGGATTGAAATCAGAAATCTGAGGCATGAAACCTGCCTACATGGGGCCGTAAAAGTATGATGGAGGGCCCTACAATCATGCTGGGAGTGTTCATCACTCTTTTAAACACATATACAATGCCAATCAAGCACTGCAGTAGCAAGCCTTCATCTCTGAGGTACCACTTGATGGCCAAACGTTGCCTGAAAGTGGGATCGAAATCAGAAATCTGAGGCATGAAACCTGCCTACATGGGGCCGTAAAAGTGTGACGGAGGGCCCTACAATCATGCTGGGAGTGATCATCACTCTTTTAAACACATATACAATGCCAATCAAGCACTCTAGTAGCAAGCCTACATCTCTGAGGTACCACTTGATGGCCAAACATTGCCAGAAAGTGGACAGAAAATCAAAATCTGAGGCAATGCAACCTGCCTACATGGGGCCGTAAAAGTGTGACGGAGGGCCCTACAATCATGCTGGGAGTGTTCATCACTCTTTTAAACACATATACAATGCCAATCAAGCACTCTAGTAGCAAGCCTTCATCTCTGAGGTACTACTTGATGGCCAAACGTTGCCTGAAAGTGGGATCGAAATCGAAATCTGAGGCATGAAACCTGCCTACATGGGGCCGTAAAAGTGTGACGGAGGGCCCTACAATCATGCTGGGAGTGATCATCACTCTTTTAAACACATATACAATGCCAATCAAGCACTCTAGTAGCAAGCCTACATCTCTGAGGTACCACTTGATGGCCAAACATTGCCAGAAAGTGGACAGAAAATCAAAATCTGAGGCAATGCAACCTGCCTACATGGGGCCGTAAAAGTGTGACGGAGGGCCCTACAATCATGCTGGGAGTGTTCATCAACCTGTTAAGCACATATACAATGCCAATCAAGCACTCTAGTAGCAAGCCTACATCTCTGAGGTACCACTTGATGGCCAAACATTGTCTGAAAGTTAGCTGAAATCGAAAAATCTGAGGCATGAAACCTGCCAACAATAGTGGCTGTAAAAGTATGACAGAGGACCCAACAATCATGCTGGGAGTGTTCATCATTCTTTTGAATACAAATACAATGCCAATCAAGCACTCTAGTAGCAAGCCTACATATCTGAGGTACCACTTGATGGCCAAACATTGCCTGAAAGTCAACAGAAAATTGAGATCTGAGACATGAAACCTGCCAACAAGAGGCTATAAAAGTATGATGGAGGGCCCTACAATCATGCTGGGAGTGTTCATCAACCTGTTAAGCACATATAAAATGCCAATCAAGCACTCTAGTAGCAAGCCTACATCTCTGAGGTACCACTTGATGGCCAAACATTGCCTGAAAGTTAGCTGAAATCAAAAAATCTGAGACATGAAACCTGCCAACAAGAGGCTGTAAAAGTATGATGGAGGGCCCTACAATCATGCTGGGAGTGTTCATCACTCTTTTAAACACATATACAATGCCAATCAAGCACTGTAGTAGCAAGCCTACATCTCTGAGGTACCACTTGATGGCCAAACATTGCCTGAAAGTGGGATCGAAATCAGAAATCTGAGGCATGAAACCTGCCTACATGGGGCCGTAAAAGTGTGACGGAGGGCCCTACAATCATGCTGGGAGTGTTCATCACTCTTTTAAACACATATACAATGCCAATCAAGCACTGCAGTAGCAAGCCTACATCTCTGAGGTACCACTTGATGGCCAAACATTGCCAGAAAGTGGGCCGAGAATTGAGATCTGAGGCAATGCAACCTGCCTACATGGGGCTGTAAAAGTGTGACGGAGGGCCCTACAATCATGCTGGGAGTGATCATCACTCTTTTAAACACATATACAGTGCCAATCAAGCACTGCAGTAGCAAGCCTACATCTCTGAGGTACCACTTGATGGCCAAACATTGCCAGAAAGTGGACAGAAAATCAAAATCTGAGGCATGAAACCTGCCTACATGGGGCCGTAAAAGTGTGACGGAGGGCCCTACAATCATGATGGGAGTGTTCATCAACCTGTTAAGCACATATACAATGCCAATCAAGCACTCTAGTAGCAAGCCTACATCTCTGAGGTACCACTTGATGGCCAAACATTGCCTGAAAGTCGACAGAAAATCGAAATCTGAGGCAATACAACCTGCCTACATGGGGATGTAAAAGTGTGACGGAGGGCCCTACAATCATGCTGGGAGTGTTCATCAACCTGTTAAGCACATATACAATGCCAATCAAGCACTACAGTAGCAAGCCTACATCTCTGAGGTACCACTTGATGGCCAAACATTGCCAGAAAGTCGACAGAAAATTGAGATCTGAGACATGAAACCTGCCAACAAGTGGCTGTAAAACTATGATGGAGGGCCCTACAATTATGCTGGGAGTGTTCATCACTCTTTTAAATACACATATACAATGCCAATCAAGCACTGCAGTAGTAAGCCTACATTTCTGGGTATTGCAATTTGCCATTCCACTTGTAAGCATTTCCTAGGCAGGTATCCTTCGCAAAAGACATATGAAATCTTTTCCATCACAAAAACAGATGACCATGATGACCCTTTATTGCAATAGGCACCTTCTAAACTAATAGTATTGCAATCTAATAATCGAATATAGTAGAGTAAGCTACTATCAGACCGGGCGTCGATACGTTCTAATCATCCAGGCGGCAGATTTGCAACAAGTCAAAAACGCCCATCTCACATCTCACCTTAGTGAAGTTGTGTGAGACACATCGAGACATCAAAAAGAGATCAAAGAGAGAGTAAGTATGACAACTAGAGTTATTAGCCATACATTAATGTAAACTGTATGATTGTGATGACGTTTGTGGTGTGTATATTTCTATTATAGCGTATTGTTTTGTTGAGTAGAAGAGATTAGAGACCACGATTGTTCTAAAACAGAGGCTGATGGGTAGCTGCCAATAGGGCTGATCTATATCGATACCCTTTACTATTTAGCAAAGAGAGATGTGTGACAGTATTATGATGGTGTACCGTTAAGATATGTTATGTGTTGGCTGGCTCGGCTAGGGGGCCGCCGCCGATTGATATGTGTATTATATTTCTCTAACCTCGTGATGTATCTCTCTCCTCAATCTCATATAGCGCATATAAATTGCAAAGACACATCAAGAGAGTAACAATCCCAAGGTGGGGGCCATCACATAACAAGTAACATCTAAAAAGTATGGCGGCCATCTCAACAAATATAATAACAACACTCCAAATCTTAAGTGATTCCATCGCCGGATGGTTACTAATAATTGTACTAACATGTACATTACCCCTAATCAATAACGTACTACTCAAGCAATTACCACCCTCCATTACAACTAATGTCAACCAAACAATCAAATTACATCCAAGTTTACCAAATATACAATCATTTCAATTATTAAATTGTTTTGTATTATATTTAATTTCGTTCCCTATCTTATTAATGTATCGCAATGTATCTACTTTTGGTAATATATTTGGTACTTTAGGGTTTAGTATTGGATTAATGTTATTATTAGGATTTGGTGTAGGTCCGGCTATGTTAAAGTATCAAGAGGAGGTTGAGGCTAAGGAGCAAGAGGAGAAAGCGAAGGAATATTATAACAAGAAAGAGAAAGAAGGTGGAGATGATGATTCACCATGGAAACAGGTGAATAAAGCAAGCACACCCGCCAAGGTAACATTGGAAACTTCATCTCATTCATTACCAGAAGCACCTACATCTCCATCCGAAGAAGAAGAAGACGACACATACGGATCACCATTACAAAAACATCGTAACCTAAGTTCATCCTCACTCAAGAAGAAACAGAAACATCGTAAAAGTCATTCTATATCAACAAGTGATAATGATTCATTATTAAAGGAGATGGATGGTAATTTGATTGATTCAAATTTAGAACCGCATTATTCGAATTTAATTGATAGTGCTAATGCACCTATCTTTGGTGTTGGTAAGTTGTTTGTTTTGTTATGGTAGGGGGAGTGGGGTACTGTACGATGGGGCGCTGATATGGTGGAAGTCACAGCCTGCCGGATAACTCTGTATCACTATTTATATACCTCTGTCTAACAACCCTTCTTTCCTCTGCCTCTCCTGTGCCCTTGGTCAACTACTATTTGGCTCCTGTAAATAGACTCGGAAGGACGTGTAAATGTATGGAATAAATGTGCCATGAGGATTGTTGGATACACTCCCGATGAGGTTATGGGAAAGGTAAGGACTTTTAATTAGTTGTAGTGTATCTATCTACTCTTTGGGAGTGTTCTTAATGTTTATACTCCGCACCCCTCTCCCACCCCGCCCCCTACAGAACTTGGTTAAAGAATTCATTACTAAGGACTATCAAGCATCAGTCGGTATGGTCATTGATCGTGCCTTACGTGGTGATGAAACTGCCAACTACGAGTTCCCCCTCATGACAAAGGATGGTGTACGTATTGAGATATTACTTAATGCCACGGCACGTCGTAATCCCGATGGAAAGATTATCGGGGTAGTAGGTTAGTAATTTTTGTTGTGTGTGGTTTGTGATTGAGATACTTGTGTGTGCCTTTTTGATGTTTATCTACACATCGGAGAATCGTTTACTCATATTATATATTTGTTTGTTCTTCCTACTGCAATCAACCAGGCATTGGACAGGTAAGTCAGTTGTTTGTCATGTTTTTTTTATGAGATAGATAGAGAGAGTGATACCGAGTATAGGATACCGATTAGGATACCTCCCACTCAGGCGGGGGACAGGGGAGAGCTTGATAATCTCTAGTCTCTTTGGATAGATGCTACACCTGCTACTCCAGGAGAATCCCATGGCTTGTTATGCCAATCTTAACTTATTCACTTCATCTCAACTGGCCGCTAACAACTTCATGTCATCTATCCCTATCTCTCTACTCATAAACACATTCATGTCACTTCTACCTTGAATTTTACTCCTACGAGTAGGATATCACTGGTCGTATTGCCCAAGAACGAGAATATACACGTCTTATTGATACAGCTAATGCTCCTATCTTTGGTGTGAATACCGACTGGTAAGTCCTATTCATCGGGGGTTGCCTTTCTTACTCATTAGACCAAACAATGTAGTCCTCATAAAACTCATTCACTTCTATGATTCGATTCCTAGTGCCGTGAACATTTGGAACCAATCAGCTATCCAATTAGTAGGATATAGTACCGAGGAGGTTATGGGAAAGGTAAGTAAAAGGAAAAGAGTTGTGTTACTTCTTGCATTCTGTGTTCTTGTAACTATGTGCCGCTAACTTCTCTCTACCATCTTTCTACATTACCCAGAACCTAGTCCAAGAATTCATAACAGATGAATTCAAAACAGCTGTACAGGCTGTACTTGATCAAGCCTTAAACGGAGAAGAAACAGCTAACTTTGGTGAGTACGATTCACTTGGATTGTCCGCCGCGAGACTTTTTATCATATCTATCACATCTCACCAAACTATACTGCTCCTCTGCCTCTATACGCAAATGTTTCAACAACATGAATCTCTAATACCCATAGAATTTCCTTTGATGACCAAGGGTGGTGTTAGGTTAGAAGTACTACTTAATGCAACCACCCGTCGAGACGAACAAGGCAACGTGATCGGTGTGGTTGGTATCGGACAAGATATTACCGGTCGTTTAGCCCAAGAACGCGAATATACACGTTTAATTGATACTGCTAATGCTCCCATCTTTGGTGTAAATCAATATGGACGTGTGAATGTATGGAACAAGTGTGCCATGAGGTTGATTGGATACAGTACCGAGGAGGTTATGGGTCGTTCTTTAGTCCAAGAATTTATCACTGGAAAGTCCGCGTTAGTACTGTTTTATGATATGAATTCATGTGTTCAATATAAAGTTCAGTGATCTAGTCACTTTGTTTGAACTGGGTTTGCCTTGTATTATTGCCTTTGTAATGCACATATTCTAACAGAAGTTACAATCATCTTTCTTGATCTTCTTAAATCTTGATAACGCGCATCTTCCAGATGATTTCAAGAAGCCAGTACAGGCTGTCCTTGATCAAGCCCTGGCTGGAGATGAGACGGATAACTTCGAATTCCCATTGATCACGAAAGGAGGAGCTCGTATTGAGGTACTCCTCAATGCTACCACTCGTAGGGATGAACAGGGCAACGTTATAGGTGTGGTGGGTATTGGACAAGATATCACAGCTCGTCTAGCCCAAGAAAGAGAGTACTCGAAACTCATTGACACTGCAAATGCACCCATCTTTGGGGTTGACAACAAGGGAGCCGTCAACGTATGGAATAAGAATGCTCAGAAGCTCGTAGGATACACTCCCGAAGAAGTTATGGGGAAGAACTTAGTTCAAGAATTCATCACAGGAAAGTCGTTAGATTGTTTTGTCATATGAGTTTGTGTGTTCAATATGAAGTATCGACAAGGCCACTACTCCATTTGACCTTATTTTGCCTTTATTTTATTGCCTTTGCAAGCCGTATGCCCTAACATATGTTACAATCGCCTTTCTTTCATCTTCATATATTGCGAAACGCGCATCTTCCAGACGACTTTAAGAAACCAGTACAAGCCGTACTAGATCAAGCCTTAAACGGAGAGGAAACAGCCAACTTTGGTGAGTAAGAGTTGTGCATATGTTCATCCATGAGGAACATTCTTATACATTCACTATCTCGAGACTTTTTTCATCACCTATCATCTTGTCTCACTATACTCTGTTTCTTTACCAACCATCCACCAACGCTTTGAACACTGCCGTTTGCCAATACCAAACATATACAAATCAACCAAAGAATTTCCTTTGCTCACGAAGGCTGGCATACGTCTGGACGTGCTATTGAATGCAACCACCAGAAGAAATGAACAGGGCAACATCATCGGTGTTGTGGGTATTGGTCAGGATATTACCGGTCGTTTAGCTCAAGAACGCGAGTACACACGTTTGATCGATACTGCAAATGCGCCTATCTTTGGTGTGAATCAGTTTGGACGAGTCAATGTATGGAATAAGGTGAGTTTTGATTCCGATCTTTAGCCCCGCCACATCAAGAGTCTCTGCCTTCTTGGCTTTTATATTGCCTTGACACAAAGCACACAATACGTTTACTCATACATGCTTCCCTTTCCTTTATATGATCATCTACTCTTCTGATTGATAGTGTGCCATGAGGTTGATTGGATACAGTACCGAGGAGGTTATGGGTCGTTCTTTAGTCCAAGAATTTATCACTGGAAAGTCCGCGTTAGTACTGTTTTATGATATGAATTCATGTGTTCAATATAAAGTTCAGTGATCTAGTCACTTTGTTTGAACTGGGTTTGCCTTGTATTATTGCCTTTGTAATGCACATATTCTAACAGAAGTTACAATCATCTTTCTTGATCTTCTTAAATCTTGATAACGCGCATCTTCCAGATGATTTCAAGAAGCCAGTACAGGCTGTCCTTGATCAAGCCCTGGCTGGAGATGAGACGGATAACTTCGAATTCCCATTGATTACCAAAGGAGGAGCCAGGATTGAGGTACTCCTCAATGCTACCACTCGTAGGGATGAGCAGGGCAATGTAATCGGTGTCGTAGGTACGTATCTCTCACTCCGGTGAAGTTTGAATGTATCTTTGTGCTCATGTGAAAGTATGACTTCTTGCTCATATACTATATGATTATTTTATCTATTCCTTCTCCAGGTATTGGACAGGTAAGATTTTTTAGTATCGTTCTATAGCTCAGGGTTCTAGACCTGAGGGGGAGGAAAATTTTGGCGCGGATACCCTTCGCTCCGAAGGTTCGAGGATACCCCTCCTTTTAGATAGACGTTTATATAGAGCATTAGCCACTAGCTTTCCTTGGGAACGCCAGAGCTTTCCACCTACCCACAATGGCAGATCCCCTCATTCCTCATATATGACTGGTTCGTCTCTCTTTTTTGTCTTCATTGACCAGCTACTAACCAACCTTTCCCATTCATTTCTCTCAATCTCAACTCTGCAACTTCACCCTATGAACTACAAACTCATCTGAGTAGGATATCACGGCTCGTTTAGCACAAGAAAGAGAGTACTCGAAACTCATCGATACTGCCAATGCGCCCATCTTTGGTGTTGATAACAAGGGAGCCGTTAATGTTTGGAATAAGAATGCACAGAAACTCGTAGGATATACTCCCGAAGAAGTGATGGGGAAGAACCTCGTTCAAGAATTTATAACCGACGACTTCAAATTGGCCGTGAAGGGAGTACTTGACCAAGCTTTACATGGTGAAGAAACAGCCAACTTCGGTGAGTATGAGCTGTTCTAGGAGGCTTACCACTTGGTTATATCGTTTCTAGTCCTTATCTCAATCCTACCTCACATCCATGACCTCTTATTCTTATCCAATGTCGTCATCTAACAACAATACCAATCACTAATAAATCCTGAAGAATTCCCTCTGATGACTAAGGGAGGCGTACGCCTTGATGTATTATTGAATGCCACAACGCGAAAGGACGAGCAGGGTAATGTCATCGGCGTCGTGGGTATCGGACAAGATATTACCGGTCGTTTAGCCCAAGAACGCGAGTACACACGTTTAATTGACACCGCTAATGCTCCCATCTTCGGGGTTGACACTCTCGGGTGTGTTAACGTATGGAACAAGTGTGCCATGAGGTTGATTGGGTACAGTACCGAGGAGGTAATGGGTCATTCACTTGTTCAAGAATTCATCACTCAAGACTACCAAGCTTCTGTTCAAGCAGTCCTCGACCAAGCACTCCAAGGATCTGAAACAGAAAACTTCGAATTCCCATTGATCACGAAAGCCGGAGCTCATATCGAGGTTCTCCTTAATGCTACGACTCGTCGAGATGAGCAAGGCAATGTAATCGGCGTTGTGGGTGAGTTCTGTTTTCTCTCTTCTAAATGACACGACTGTGTGTGCCTTATGCCCATCTTGCTCATAATTCTGTTTCTCTGGTATATCTACTCTCCATCAGGAATTGGACAGGTAAGGACGAGTGATCTAGATGTGTTAGCAAAGAGGGTTGGAGTCGAGTCTGTATTTTGGAAAAAGATACCAATTAGGATACCAAAAAATGAGAGTAGTAATGCCCTTTCCTTTGACTTGGCTTCCTTACTTCCCCATCAAAGGACGCATGAAACTAAGTTGATGGAATGGATTTTGATGCCACTAATGCTACAGTTCTTTTATTCTGAAGCCTCCTGAAATCTCACATCTTCTTCTTCTTTCTTCCTCTTCATTCTCTTTCTACTCAAATCTTAACCTCTCAATAAGGATATTACGGCTCGTCTAGCACAAGAAAGAGAGTACTCGAAACTCATTGACACTGCAAATGCACCCATCTTTGGGGTTGACAACAAGGGAGCCGTCAACGTATGGAATAAGAATGCTCAGAAGCTCGTAGGATACACTCCCGAAGAAG
>Ga0214478_101634_pt1 | contig 10831 bp, 10 predicted proteins | sample M1_20Mar14CPVII9_2_FD_178001 | JGI IMG/M metagenome (GOLD analysis project Ga0214478, IMG submission 178001) | Marine eukaryotic communities from Monterey Bay, California, United States - M1_20Mar14CPVII9sort6BwellD7 | ecosystem: Environmental > Aquatic > Marine > Unclassified | place: USA...
TACTTCTCAATGTTTAAAGTCTAAACCCTGCCCATCGGGTAAAGGATTCGAATACTGCAAAGATAATGAAGGATGCTATGCCGCTCCCAGTTGTACAAGTGAATATGAACAACAACAGCAACAGTCTTCCTCTTCGTCATCGGTTGGTAACAACAATGCAGTAGTCCATCCTCCTTCTTCCTCAACATCCGTATCAAACACTTCACCAATCAATTCACTCTGTTCATCACACGGGGATTGTCCAACCGGTAAATTTTGTAATCAACCAAATCCAAACGAAGTAGGTACGTGCGGGTCGTGTTTAATATCAAATGAATTGGGATGTGCCGCCGAGGACGTATGTCGTACAGCCGGTTGTCATTCCAATCAATCAGGTAGTGGTGGAGTTGCAAAGTGTTATAAACGTAGTGAATTGGATTCAGATTGTGAAATTCGATTGAATGATATATCGGCAAAGTGCAATACAAATACCATGAATTGTGAGAGTAGTAAACAGACTACACCAGCTGTATCAACATCAGTTCAGCAACAAGCACAGCAGCAAGTACAGGCTCCTCCTAAACAGACAGTATCACAACCCGCTCAACCAGAAGATATGGAATCCAATATTCCCTCCTCGACATTATATAGAAATCCAGATCAGAACACATACTTCTGTGGTATAGGATACTATGATATCACCGCTCAATGTCTACAAGCTCGTCCATGCCCTGGCGGAAAAAGTAGTGGTTATTGTCAAAGTCACGAAGCCTGCTTTGGTACACCAAGTTGTACAAAGGAGTATGAACAGGCTGGATTGGTTGGTGGTAGTAGTAGTAACAACAACAATGTAGTAGTACAGCAACCTCCACCGGCTACTCAAGGTAATGTCATCATACCTCCACATTATCAGATTACTCAACCTGAGGTTACTAATGACCCACCGCCACCTGCTAAGGAGGGAGAATCACCATTGGTATCTAAACCAGTAGTATCGGAAACGACATCCTCGTCAAAACCAGATACATTGGTAGTAACAAGCAACTTTTGTGGTAAAAGTTGGGATGAGCATATCAAAGATTGTTCCAAGCCTTGTCCTTCTGGTGACGAATGTTCATCTAGCGAAACTTGCTTCCACGGCAGTCCATGTTCAGTTACACAGTCTGTTGTCACTGCCGCCGAGAATGATAAGAATACTGATAAGAACGATACTAGTAGTACATCATCATCGGGTAGTATTGACAAGGGATCTTCTACTTCTACGGCAGGTAATAATAGCCCCGCGGAAGACTTTATGGCATCTATAGTTACCTCGGATGATACCAATAATAATGAAAGTGCCCCAAGTAGTAGTACCGAGTCTATACTTGAAAGTCTCACGGCGGATGATGAATCAAGTTCTACAGCCGGTAATAGCCTACCCGCCGGGGAATCATCTACCCCCGTGGACAAAGAGGAAGGAGAAGGCTACCACGAGTCTGGGCCGGGAAAGATCCAAACAACCGAAGAAGAATCAACAGTCGGCTCATCCTCTTCCGTTGCAGGATGTAATCTATGTGAAGAAGGAATAGAAAATATGAATAAGAATGGTAGAGTTGATTTCAATGGTGATACAATATCATGTACTGAATTGACGAACAAATTAAGCTCACAATTTGAACCTGGTAGTGACAAGTGTATTGAAACAAAAGTTAAGCATTTTGACGATTGTTGTTATGAGAAGTGCAACCTATGTGGCGATTCTAGTCTTGATAATGATGCTACTGTACTCTTCTCAGGTGAAGAGGTAAGATGCGGGGACCTACAGACTACAATTTTAGTAGATGAAGGTGTAAGTGCCGACTCGTCGCGATGTACAATGAGTCAAGGTTTCTATGCCGATGACTGTTGTATCAAGGCAGTGGAACAGCCTTGTAATCTCTGTTCTCGTAACGGAGTCAACTTTATCATGAGAGACGAATGGGAAGTGAAGTATAAAGATACAGAATCAACATGTTTAGAAGTGTATAGCCAGCTGCTTGTAGAACATGAAGACACAAGTAATCATTGTTCAGATATTCGTGGTGAATTGTTTGATCAATGTTGTGAGGCGAAACTATTAGGTGGTGGTAAAAGCGACGATACTGCAGATGAAAAGACAAGAGAAGAACCTTTAACAAATGATGACTACGTCGGCTTTGATACATGGTATAAGGATGGCTTGACATCTGCTGCTTCGTTTACAAAAACAGCCTCTATTGCAGTGTTGCTCATGTCTTGTGTCATGGAGATGATTGCTTTCTTGTGAGAAGTACATAAGATGTGAGTAAACTTAAGATAGGATGCAAGCTACTTGATTCATACATCATTATTCTTTTAGTATAAGCCTTCTTATTCTACTCATCTATTCTTCTTTGGCTCCTCTCGTTGGCATAACCTTGTCTGCTAATCCGCCTAAAACTCCACGCTTCTTCTTCTTATCATCTTTTGATTTGTTGAGAACAGATTGATCTCCCAATGCACCTCCGCTTGTATTGACTATCGGACGAGCCGGTTTCTTACCTCGTAAGACAACATCTCTAACCTCATCTCCTGTCAAGGTTTCATATTCCAATAATGTTTCTGCTAGTAGCTTGTGTTCTTTTGAATGTTTCTTGAGTAGGTTCTATTGTTGTGTGAATAGAAAAAGAAGGAGATACGACTATGTTAGTATACAATTAAGAGAAGAAAACGAACACATGATATGCACAAACTATCACAAAAGTACGTACCCTTGCTCGTTCATATGCCGCGGTTGTTAATCGCTTCACTTCTTCATCAATTTGATTCCTTGTCTTACCACTAGCATCTTGTTGTCCCGTTTCTCCTCCATATGCCACAATCCCAATCTCATCACTAAATCCATACTTGGTAACCATTGCTCTTGCCATGTTAGTTGCCTGTTGTATATCCGAGGATGCTCCGCTAGTTATATTCTCTTCCCCGAACACAAGTTCCTCGGCAATACGGCCACCCATACACACATCCATCCATGCCACCATTTGTTTATAACTCATGCTAGTTTGATCACCATCGGGTAGTTGAGTTACCATACCCAAGGCCTGACCTCGTGGCATAATGGTAGCCTTGTGTATCTCCCGTGAACCTTCCGTAAGAACACCCACAAGGGCATGTCCAGCCTCATGATAGGCAGTACACTTGGCAGTCTCGGGTGTAATAACTGCTGACTTACGTTCGGCACCCATGAGGATCTTATCCTTTGCCCATTCAAAGACTTGCATCGTAATAGCCTCCAATCCATCCACACTAGCCTTGACGGCTGCCTGATTCATTAGATTGTACAAATCGGCACCGCTAAAGCCTGTCGTACCTCGTGCCAAGATGTTCAAATCGACATCCTTATCAATCTTCGTCTTCTCGGCATACATGTCTAATATCTCCTTACGTCCTCCGACGTCCGGTAAAGGCACGGTAACATTCTTATCAAACCGTCCAGGACGTAATAATGCCGAATCTAACGATTCAGCAAAGTTCGTAGCCCCAATAACAATAATACCACTATTCTCCTCAAATCCATCCATTTGTACTAGTAATTCATTCAATGTTTGTTTCATTGCACTTTGATCTTTAAGCTTCCGTGATCCGCCCATGGCATCAATCTCATCAATGAATATAATGGCTGGTGACTTTTGTTTCGCGGCATCGAATAATTCACGAATACGCTTGGCACCTAGACCGACATATACTTCCTCGAATTGTGATCCGGAGGCGAAGAAGAATGGTACGCCTGCCTCACCGGCAATTGCCTTGGCTAGGAGGGTCTTACCGGTTCCCGGTGGACCTGTATGATGTTGGTGAGGAGAGGGTTGAGGTGTGAGAGTGGGGGAGAGATTTTGAACATGAGATGTGAGTCAGTTTGGTCTAATGAAGAAGACGATAGACACCGCCCACACATCCCCAAACAAACAACAAAACACAACAACACTACTTACCAGTTAATAATAATCCCCGTGGTAACTTCCCACCCAATCGAGTAAATCGTTCAGGATCTTTTAAATACAATACAATCTCTTCTAATTCAGCTTTCGCTTCGGTAACACCCTTTACATCACTAAATCGTACCTCACTACCTTCAGCTTCCTGTATATGCTTTCCATTCCCCATGGCACCCATCCCACCCCGTCCTATACCCTGCTCGGATAATATTACTGTAAAGGCACTTACTACCACAAAGGCAATTAATACCTGACGTGCCAAGGTGAATAGTAATTCACGTGTTTTGATGGGTGAGTAGGCTTGGATGTATAATGGATTAGTTGGTGATGATCCATTTCCAGAACTGCCACTTGACATCATCATTGGATTCATCATTCCTCCACCCATCATATTACCACCTCCACCACTTCCCATTAACACCCTAGAAGCTTTATTAGTTAATTCACTCTTTTTCAACTTTTCACTACCCAATCCTTCCAATGCTTCCAATGTCATACCATTAATAACACTTCCATTACTCTTTAATCTATCGACAAATTTCTTAACGCTAAACTTATTTGTCATACCAACTTTACTTAAACAATTTAAATACAAGAGTGCAATACGTTCATCTATAATATAGTTGGTGTATTGATCAAATCTTGTTATTACTGCCTCCGGGTATGTTTGTGACAATTCAGATAGAAAGTGATATTGTGCGTTAATGTCATTTGGTGATGAATTTGCTGTACGTTCCAATTGTTTTAAGTGTAGATCTGTTTTTAGATTAGTTAGAAATGTACGTGATTGTGATTGTTGTTGAGTTGATGAGGATTGCAACAATAGTGGAGATGAGGATGAGGTGCCGAGTAGTGAATGTTGCAATAGACCTCCACCTAACAAGCTTGATGATGCGTTGTTGTTAAATGTACTTCCATGATGATTTGCTGAGGTGCTATTACTAAAATATCTCACAGTAGATGATGTTGATGGAGTAGTTGAGAATGCAAGCTGACGAGATGATGATGAGCTATTGCTTAATATTGAAATTGGTGAAACGGCTGATGATAATTGATGACGTAATTTACGCTGTTCTCGTGCCTCCCTTAATAGGGTAAAGTCCTATCATAATATTGATATTGTTGATAATGTTGTGATAGTGTTTGATGATTTGCGATTAGTGTGGTGACAGACGGTATAGCGCAGCAGCAGATTAGTTTGTATAATTGATTAGAAAGAGAGAGATTAAAAAATATAAAATGAGATAATATGAACATATCGATACGGTTTGCAATAGACTATATAAAATATATGATAGTGCAGCCCCCTCGATAGAATAAATTAGCAGACGTGCATAATTACTCTAACTCTTGCTCTCTCTCTCTTATCTCCTCTTGGAGATTGAAGGTACGGACCCGTCCTTCTAAGTATCTCAATTCAATATCACCCCTCAAAACTGTATACATATGATACTACATAATCTCTCGTACATAACATATTCCGACAAACCAACACAGACGTGAACACAAGATGTGTTCATTTGCAAAAAAGGTTGATATTGCGTCAATCAAACAGTACAAACAAAACTCACGTGATATCTTAATTGTCCAGCATGCATTTTATATGATGATAGATCTAATAGTTACGTCGATATGGTGTTGTTGAGACGCTGCCGTCAGCTAGCAGTCGTTAGCTTTTCCACTTAATGTTTTTGTTTTGTTTTGCCTAGCCCACGTACAGTACTATTATTTCCGTACCATGAATAAATTCTGTCCAAACCGCTACATCGTGGGCCGACCACAAAACAACAAAAACTCTCCTTTGTACTTCCCATTAAACAACAAATAGCCAATCATGAGGAATTCATCAATAGCAGATAGAGATCCATGTCCGTACCGTATAATAGAAGACATCGGTGGTGCATTCGCATTCGGTGCAGTCGGTGGTGGCATTTGGCATTTAGGTAAAGGTGCATGGCAATCACCAAAAGGATCACGAATAATTGGAGCGATTGGTAATTGTGCCGCACGAGCGCCAGTCATGGGTGGACAATTTGCTGTTTGGGGTGGATTATTTGCTTGTTGTGATTGTTCATTGAGTGCTATTCGACAGAAGGTATGTACTTTTTTATGATTGTTAGTGTGTTGTATATACTATGAAATTTACATCTAATTAATACTCATCTGCATTCCCACACCAATATCTTTATGCGATACACAATATCAATATATTAACAACAACATAAAAACCAATAAATAAAACAGGAAGATCCATGGAATTCAATTCTATCAGGGGCAACCACCGGTGGGATATTAGCAGCACGTGCAGGACCAAAAGCAATGGCAAGTGCAGCCGTCGTTGGGGGAATTATATTATCATTAATTGAGGGTATGGGTATATGGATGAATAATTATTTTAGTATGCCACCACCTGGTATGGAAGGTATGTTTAGTGTTGTTTTGTTTGTTATTGTTATTGTTAGTGTTTTGGGGTGTGAGGATATTGTAATTTAATGAACATATCTTATGCTCAACTTTTCTCATCTCAATATATCCACACTTTATAAGATCCAAATATGGCGAATGCAACAGGACCACCAGTAAATGATATAACAGCACCACCAACCACCGGGGGATTAGGTATGATACCAACAGGATTAGCACAGGCTGGACGAAGAGTTACACAATCAACTAATAATAGTACAATGATGATGGGTGGTGAACATGAAAGTGGTGAGAGGTTTGATGATGAATACTCTAGTAAGACTACCTTTAGCAGTGGTGGAAGTAGTGGTAGTGGAGATGGTAATAGTAGTAGTGGCGGCGGTGGATGGTGGCCATTTGGTGGGAAGTAGTTCATAGAGTGAATGAGGAGAGGACACGGGGGTTTATTATCTTATCTACCTATATCTCTCCATTGTACAACAGTTAAGTTAAAGCATTGAGTATCAACGTATAATATAATGTTTGTAATCTTGTGAATATCTAGAGGTAATTTTGATTGCGGTATAGAGTACAGAGGCTAAACAATGTAGATATCAACGCCACACTTAATTTAAGTAATTATGTTCGTGCTTGATACCCCAGTTGTTTATTAATCTCAATACCCTCAACCCTTTAGCCATTCAATTAACTAATATCTCATCTATCGTATATGTGTTTTATGCACCTATGATTATAGAATAGAACAAGATGATGATGATTCGGGGGTGTAATTAGGTGAATCTGAAGTGGACATATTGCAATGAGAGAAGAACACATCATATGAACAAAGTTATAAACATATGATCCTACCCCAATCAACATAACAGAAATAACTCACTCTTTCCATTGATTCCTAACAATTCCACTTCGAAATTAAGGTCTGCATTGGGTGGGATAACACCGCCAGCTCCTCGAGCACCATAGCCATAATCACTAGTAATCTTTAGCATAGCCTTTTCTCCTAAACTCATTTGTGCTACTCCTTCATCCCAACCTTGAATAACTTGTCCAACTCCAATTGTAAATTGAAATGGACGTCCACGATCTCTACTTGCATCAAACTTTTGTCCATTTGATGCAAGTGTACCGCTATATATTATTGTTTATTATTAATTTGTATGTTTGTATGCATAATAAATTAACATGATGTGTGTGTGTTGTTTTGGCGTGACGTTGTATAGAAATAGGAGTGATCAACATGGTGAAAAGTAGATAGGCGGGTAATGTTTGTTTGGATGGTATTGCAATTTTTTCATTCATATGATGCGATGTGTGTTATTTATTTATCCGCGTCGTCAGAGAGAAAGAAGTGGTTAGCATATAAATATGAATATGAAAGATAAACCCATGCAGTATCACGATATCAACTATAACTCACTGGTAATGCATTGTCAATTTATCTCCCTGCTTGGGGAAGTTGGTACCGTCTCCGGCTGAAATTACTTCCTGTAGATAATAGTTGTACATATATGATATGATTATGATACCAACATGAAAATAGATGGTATACATATACATTGCAATGGCAAAACTTATCGTAAACACATCAAATCAAAATCTAGTGCTCGTCATCATATGCTACCCCGTCGATATAACGGATAACAACAACACTCTCACCTTTGTGACGCCCATGATGATGATGCCGCTACTGATACTTGAGAGGATGAGAGCTAGGGGTAATGGAGGAGCGTTAGATAAATAACGTGAATCAGCTTTTATTTGGCTATGCAACGTACTCCCTCATTGCCTAACATATCCATACTGATCTCGTCTTTGGATCTAGAGAGGTGATAGGAGCATACTTTGATGACAGAAGGATAAAAGAGTACTGTCTATGGGCAGTAAAACTATAATAATAGTAATGAAGTATGAACGAGTATTGGTATCCTCTATCTTATAAGTTTTGCTCACATCTTATTCTTTTATGACTTCTAACACTAACACAAAGCGATCATCTCTATGACACATGATATGAGCATCAATCCAATAGAAACTGTTTTTGTCAACGAAGCAGCAGATGTCAAGCCATCCTTATACCATGTATCAAAGCCGACGTAGTCATCATTTGTTAGAGGTTCTTCTCTTGTCTTTTCATCAGTAGTATCGTCACTTTTACCACCACCTAATAGTTTCGCCTCACAACATTGATCAAACAATTCATCACGGATATCTGAACAATGGTCACTTGCGTCTTCATGTTTAGCTAAGAGCTGGCTATGCACTTCTAAACATGTTGATTCTGTATCTTTATACGTCACTTCCCATTCGTCTCTCATGATAAAGTTGACTCCATTACGAGAACAGAGATTACAAGGCTGTTTCACTGCCTTGATACAACAGTCATCGGCGTAGAAGCCTTGACTCATTGTACATCGTGACGAGTCGGCACTGACACCTTCGTCCACTAATATTGTCGTCTGCAAGTCCCCGCATCTAACCTCTTCACCTGAGAAGAGTACAGTAGCATCATTATCAAGACTAGACTCGCCACACAGGTCGCACTTCTCAAGACAACAATCGTCGACATGTTTAACCTTCGTTTCCCTACACTTGTCACTATCAGGTTCGAATTGTGATCTTACTTTGTTCGTCAATTCAGTACATGATATTGTATCACCATTGAAATCAACAGTTGATTTCTTGTTTATAATTCCTTCTTCACATAGATTACATCCTGCAACGGAAGAGGATGAGCCGACTGTTGATTGTTCGGGTTAGGGTTAGGGTAGAGGGGAGAGGATACGGGTGTCATGTATATCTTCTAGATTGTGCTCTTAAAAGTTAAAGTATCATATTTGAGGCTTTGTAGATTGGTATTGTTTACGTATATAGTAGGGGAAATGAGCTAGTGTATCTAACTCAAAAGGCTAAACAATATTGATGTTAACCACTTAATTTAAATCATTATGTGCTTAATACCCCCGTTCTTTAATCTCAATCCCCTAGCCATTCAATTAATTCTTGAACCAATCTCTCATCTATCTTGTATGTTGTGTTTATGCGCCTATGATTATAGAATAGAACAAGAAGATGATGATTCAGGGGTGTAATTAGGTGAATCTGAAGCAAACATTCGTAATATGAGAGGAGAACACACCATAAGTTAAATAGAACTCCCCAGTTATACATACTCCCCGATAATAATACATTTGAAATTACTCACTCTTCCCGTTGATTCCTAACAACTCGACTTCGAAATTAAGGTCTGCATTGGGGGGAATAACTCCACCGGCACCTCGAGCACCATAGCCATAATCACTTGTAATCTTAAGCATAGCCTTTTCTCCCAAACTCATTTGTGCCACTCCTTCATCCCAACCTTGAATTACTTGTCCGACGCCGATTGTAAATTGAAATGGACGTCCACGATCTCTGCTAGCATCGAACTTTTGTCCATTAGATGCAAGTGTGCCGCTGTTGTTTTATGTTTGAATGCATTATATATTATCATGATGTGTGTGTTGTTTTGGTATGGACGTTGTATAGACGGAGGAGTGGTTAACAAATGAATAATTCATCATGTGATGTGTTATTTAAACCAACACGTCGTTCAGAAAAGTAAGAGGAGTTAGCATATAAATATACTTATCTTTACGGTATCACGATATCAATTATAACAACTTACTGGTAATGCATCGTCAATTTATCTCCCTGCTTGGGGAAGTTGGTACCGTCTCCGGCTGAAATTACTTCCTGTATCGATGTAGGACATAAGATATGAACATGAAAATTAGAATGGTACATTGCAATTGAAACTTTATCAAAAACACATCAAATAAAACCTCCAGTTCGATAAAGCTTCATCATATACTACCCCGTCGAAATAACGATAATAATCTCACCTTTGTGACGCCCATGATGATATTATAATGCCGCTGCTAATATAAATGAGAGGAGGAAGGTTGGAGAGATGTGAATCAGCCTTTATTTTTGGCTATGCAACGTACTTGGCAAGGGCAGAGTGAGAGGTAGTGCGAGTCAGACTCTCGGTGAGAAGGTGCTGCAGGGACGGTAAGAACGAACTACAACTAATAATATATAATATATTATAAGAACAATAATATCGCACTTATCATCATGACAAAGACAACCGGACTAAAACGATTTCTACCAAAGCGTTTCCAAAAAAAGAATGGCTTAATCTTTGTCCCCAAAAAGAAGTTATGCCAGCGTGATATGATCATTGTTGATATGTTAAATCGAGATGTTATATCATTCTGTATTACTGATCCTCAACAGGAGGATAATCCGGTCATTTATATTAGTGAGGTAAGAAGAAGAAGAGAGAAGTGGTTACTAGGAGATAGAGGATACCCTATGTTGATATGATAATGTTTTTTTGTGCACATCATATTATGTTCCCTACTCTAATATACACTCTTATCTCTTTGCAATACACCACAGGGATTTCATAA
>Ga0214478_101635_pt1 | contig 10828 bp, 12 predicted proteins | sample M1_20Mar14CPVII9_2_FD_178001 | JGI IMG/M metagenome (GOLD analysis project Ga0214478, IMG submission 178001) | Marine eukaryotic communities from Monterey Bay, California, United States - M1_20Mar14CPVII9sort6BwellD7 | ecosystem: Environmental > Aquatic > Marine > Unclassified | place: USA...
CAAACATATGTCCGCGATGTGCCATGATTGATGTTGGGTGTCATCGACACGATGGGGTTGATTGTGATTGCAAAGATAGTACCCTACCAAAGGTCTAACCTAAGTTAAGTGTAACAAAGCTGTATCTCTTAGTCAATCTTTCGTTAAGAACCCAATAAAATAGTGAAAAATCCTGGAATTTGGTTGAGGTTTGTTCATACCGTTTAGAAAGCGATCAAACAGAAATGTGTAACGATATACTATGTGTCACTAACATATCATTAAGCTTTAATGTAACACATGCAGGTGTCAATTTCCACCAAATGGTTGATTCTTGTGTGACTGCAAGATAGGTGTCCGCATTTTACCTCATACCCTGTTTGGTGTAGTAACATGGTTTCCCGATTTTTGTGCGCTCGGGGGGCCCTTCCCCCTCGCTAAATGGTTTGTGTCGCCTCAACTCCGTAGGGGTGCAGGCAAATTCAACTAGTATTAGGTACACGGGGTGCAGGAGCATCTATATTGTCGTAAACTTTAGTATTCAGTATATTACATTATTTTAAGGCGGAGTCATATAGTTATACTTCGTGAAAACAGAAGAAAAGTTGTTATAAAGTCAAAAACAAGGGTGCACCTAAACTACAAAAAAACAATCATCCAGTTTTCACACACGGGATTGTACAAGGGATACAAGAGAGTCTTACTAGTGGATATCTATATATAATATAGGTAAATCAGTATATATACAAGGCCGGAGTTTCTTGTGTACCACTAAGAAGATCTCCAATAATTTAAGTACACTAGGTGTAGCAATAATGAATACTCAAATGTACGATGCACAAGCTGCTACTATCAATGTTGAGGACATTGCAACCGGCGAAAACAATAGATTTATTCTCAGTAATATTAGAAGTAACCGTAAGGGTGTTATGAAATTAGGAGAAGCTAACGAACAATTATGGATCCGTGATGAAGTAGAAGATCACACCGATTATCGTCCTGAGGGCGCTCATGATATGGGATGGTTAGGATATTTCGTTGGCAAGCATAAACATTTAGATGAGATGCATATACGAGATTTTGAGCTAGTATCGGGTACAATTTTTAGTGATGTCATTATGCCATTTTTGAATGGTCTAAACAGCAACAGATCAATTACTACTTTAGATTTTTGTGGTATGGATCTTTTAAACGGAAGAGTATTCTCCACACTGGATACGTTCTTTGAGAATAATAACAAGCTGAAGAGTATCAATTTTTCTTCATGTAATTTTGGTTATAACGATTGCCGTCAACTAGCTTTAGCACTTGGTAGTACAACGAGCAAATCACTGTCACTGGAAACTGTGATACTACAATATAATAATATCTCTGATCAGGAGTTGGTGGATATCATTACAGCATTGAGTATGCATCCCCAATTACAGACACTTCAATTGGAAGGAAATCAGGTTAGCAGAATTGGATGCATAGCCTTGTCAACTCTATACAAAACAGTACTACTCAATTGCAAACACTCAATCTCTCAAGGGCTGAAATCAACGATCAAGGGATAGATATTTTGATCCCTGCTTTGAAGATGAGCGATCACTTGCAAAGTCTAAAGCTTGAGAATAACTCGATTGCATCAAAAAGATTGCAAAAACTTGCACTCCTATTGGAACCTCCCAGCTCAAACTTGAAAAGTCTTTACATTGCAGAGAACAATATTGATGACGAAGTAGTGACCACTTTTACTGGTGCACTTGTTAACAATCGCACGTTGAAATCATTGGGCATACGGAACTATCACAATACATCTAATCTATCAATTACTGATGAAGGGTGGGAGGCATTCTCGAAATTACTTTGTGACACATCATGTGTCAACTCGACCTATCTATCAAATCATACCCTTGAATATTTGGGGCCAACGCCAAGGTCAGATGTAAATCCACTAAAACCATTACTTACACAGAACACAAGAAAGAATAAGAAAGAAGTTGCAATTATTAAGACTCTCAAACACCACAAAGAGTTTGATATGATGCCCTTCTTTGAATGGGAATTCAAGGCGTTACCTCTAGTGATCACTTGGTTTGAGAGAGCTTCTATGTTGATTCAAATGGCATCGTATGGGTTGGGGTTAGGTGATTTTGAGCCAAATATCGGACCACGGAAGCTTTCATCAATCTACCAATTCGTCAGGGGCATGCCAGTGTTATATGTAGAGACTTGTCTCAAGAAAGAATTGGACGATATCAAAGCCGAGTTATCACTATCACAAATGGAAGGAGAACCTAGTGAGCAGAAGCAACAGCTTGAACGTCGAAAGATGAGTATTCTGGAAAGACTTGGGTCACAGCGTAGTAGTATTAGCTGAGATGTATGTGAACATCAACTGGCTGATGCATGTTATATGTCATGTTTATCTATGTTGTACAAAGCATATAAGAAGTAAGTCTAAAAGAACACGTATCTACTATTATTCATACATCTAGTCAAGTCGTATTGCTGAGGATGTAACTCTCATTCATTCCACTTCAACGGCAGAAACGTCATCAACCCAATATTCAACACCCCCTCCAGGCCCCTCAACATATAGCATAGCACTAGCAACCTCTCCCGGAACGTCAATCGTAGCATATCCCTCAAAGTATGTCCAAGTACTATTATTAATAATCCCATGTTCATGTCCATTATGCTCTCCTGGAAGATAGTGCCTCTTTTCATTATTATCCGTGATACGAAATGTCACCTTGATATGATCACTTTCAACATCTCCCTTTATCTTGGCATAGCAAGATACAAGATACTTGGCACCTTGCTTCACTTTTCCTACATCGATCGTTTGCTCCACTCCATTCCATGTCGATGACCTATCAGTTAGGAGGACTGAATTGCGTCCTGAGTATACATTCGTCGAGTCTATCTCAAACGAACCCTTGTTCATGTACCAGTTTGACAAGCCATCTTCAAAGTCTCCATTAACTATGAGGTCTTTCCCTTGAGCCTCGGGTGTATCCTCCTTGTTGTCCTCCTCCTCTTTGGTATCATCCTCTTCATTGGAAGCTTCGTCTTTGGTCTTGGGTGCCTTGGTAGTATCGTCTTCTTCCTCATCAACCTCCACTGACTCGTTCTTGGTTTCCTCTTTTGATTCACTATCTTTTACAAATGTTTTGAATGATACCTGAGCATCCGAGAGTAGAAGATTGTGTAAGTTACATACTAGTTAAAGATCGAGAAGTCACAAGCATAAAGACCTACTTATCACTTACCTCAGACTCCTCAGTTTCAGGCTTTACCTCATTTTCGTTCTCATTACCAACATCACCAAGTTTAAAATCCAATCCATCCAAATAGATATATCCTCCACCACCATTACTTTCACTTTCAATACTAATATCATTATACGTTATACCATCTTTATTCACTAAACAATCATTTGATTTAATACTCTTTGTATATTTCCAATTTGACCATCCACCTGTTTTATTGAATCGTATACTATCTACTTTTATTCCGTTTAGTTTGATTCGATAGTTACGATGATGTCTGGAAGATGCGCGTTGTCACGATTTATGATGATATAAGAGAGATGATAGTATCTTCTGTTAGTACATGAGATTTGCAAAGGCAGTCAAACAAGGCAAACTGAGTTCAAATGAAGTAGGAATGCCACCGAGACATCATATTAAACACATGATAAAACAATACTAACGCGGACTTTCCTGGAACCGTTTGAATAACGGAATTTGAATATACATTGTACCTTCTTATTCGAATCTACTGATGATGGACCTGCATTAACCTTGTGAAAAACAACTGAACTATTCTCATCTTTCATATTAAGATATGCATCACCCATACCTTGTACCAACACTACCGAATCTGATAGTACGACTCCATCTTCTTCCTTAACTTCATAGAATCTATTAATTGGTAACTCTTTATCATTTGATTTGGGTATAACTACCAAGAACATTGTAACTAATACACCGGCAATTGCAAGTGTGGTAAGTGTAACTGATGTAATGATACAATACTTTCTCTTCTTTCTATTTGTATATCCAATGCTGCTTGTGGAATCATACAAGTGTACACGATTTGTTACCTCCTCCTCTTCGTCTACATCATGTCGTTCGGTATAATCTGTAAAACGACCCTTGGAATTAAAACTAGGTGTATTTGTAAAGTCTGACGTTATACCATCATATGATGATGCCCCATCATGATATGATGAAGGATAATTAGGACTTCGGTCAACTTCATATTCAAATACATTCGATCCATCTTCATCATCTGGTATGAATGATGATTCGTATGAATCAATAAAGTTTGTATATTGTTCTACGTCATCATCGGTATCTACTCCTCCACCTTCATTATGCTGCTGCTCGGTATTGGAGTGACGTTGAGTGTCAGTAGCAATGGGTGTGAATGTCATAGTCTCTTCCTCCTCAGACTGATGATTGCTACTACCCCATACATTCTGTTCTAACTCCATCACAGCCAACTGATTGAACAATTGTCGTGGTGGTGATAATGAGAATGCAGAAGATTGTAGTAACTTCTTACTGGATGCATATGATGTTGAGGGTAAATCGATTGTATCAGATTGATACAAATGACCATTGCTGTTTGAGTTTGTCTGTTGGCGACGCTGTTCTAATAGATGATCGATACGAGATGATGTGTTCTCTTTGGATGTGTTCTGTTGTTGACTTTCCTGTCCTTGACTATTGCAGTTTACCTCTTCCCATTTGTATGTACCACTCATTATTAACTCGATTATGATGATGATATACCACGACTCTGGATCTGTTTATTATATTACTTACAATGCAAAAGATACCCATCACTTCTTGTTTGAGTTTTATTGATCTAGCTCCTATTTGATCTCACCAATCTACTAAACTTTGGCAGCAGTAGAGGTCAGATATTGCAATATGCTGCTCATATTTCGCTATATAAAGGCAGTATACTAATACTGCTTTCAAGCCTTATTACAAGCAGCGTGATGGCAATTATCTCCATTAGCGAAGTATCAGCGGTACTCAAATATCTCTCTCACTTATTTGAGTAGCAATCAACAATAGTAACGCTGCCGAACAACCCTATCAAACTTTGCTTAGACCTCTCAAGAACCACAGTGGCATATATGAATGCATAAGATATGAGTAGCTCATCATTCTTCGTATCCACGAACTTGCTTAAAAAATTAACAAATGCAACAATAACACCAACAACATGCGATGGTGATCCCATCATCCTCGTCGACAATCAACAACCAACACAACAAGTTAAAGAACAAATCATAGATAGGAACAACTCTACCGATTCATCTGACGAATCATTCTACTCTTCCCCAAGTCTTGATGCAATGACAATTACTCCTACGCCTACAGGAGATCATGAACGACAATATTCATCACAATCACGACGTTCCTCCTCCTCTTCATCAATCTATGGATATGGAGATGATATACCAAGTCTTGTCGCCGAGGCAATGAAATTGGATAATATTATATCATCAATTACAACTACAAGTAAGAGTAGTACTGTTGCGAAACGAGTTATGAATGATATGTCTCGATTGAGTGGTATCAAGTCAAAGAAGGAATAGAGATAGAGAATGAGAGAGAGACGTTCATATTCTCAGAGATATAATAGTGAAAAGGTATTCAATATCTTTGATTTATTCTCATGTCTACACATCCTATTTCTACACAAAAGCTTTTTAATCTACACACTCAAACTCTTTCGGAGAGTAGCTCGTTCCTGACACTCTCAAAGAGGATCGCTACTCCTCATCCTCCTCACTCTCCATCATCTTCAGCTAAGCTCCATCTCCAGAGTTAGAGTAGTAGCTATCCGAGGAGGCAGATTCAACTTCTAACTCCTCATCCAACTCGTACTCCTCCCCATTCTCTACCTCGTCATCTTCTTCTTCATCGTCATCGGCCGAGTCTTCACTGAAGTCTTCAGAGTAGTCGTTGGCCGTGTCTGACTCGTGTTCAGAATCTCTCTGCAACAACTCTTCTTCCTCTAGCCCGAACTCAGCTATTGTAGTAGAAGTATGAGAATGAGAAAAGGAAGGTTTGAGAAGGTTGAGTAATGATTGAAACTTGATAGACTGCGAGACTAACCTTCATCATCATCGGTATCTTCGATATCATCATCTTCTTCTTCCTCCTCATCACTACCTTCGGAACTGTCATCCATATCTTCCATATCATCCTCGGATACAGAATCATCCTCATCATTATCAAGAAATTCAAGAGCATTTAGAATAGCTTTTGCAAAGTAGAGAGAAAGAAGTAACAGGTATCAGCTTTTCAACACAGAGAGCACATGAATACTATACTCACTCTCTTCCATACTAAAGTACTTATAATTAGCCAACCCTCCAATGAATGTTACACCGTCCTCCTTCTCTGCCATTTCTTTGTATCTATTAAACAATTCAATGTTTCGTTGTTGCTTCTCGACACTTTGCACTGGGTAGTAGGGTTCACCATCGTCGGTATCTCGTTCAATAAAGTATACACTTGCATCAGAAGCTTGATTAGATACGTCCTTATACTCGACAATTCGTGTAAAGTCATCTTCAGTAGGTAGTTCTTCATCACGATTCAGTACTACACCTGCTTGTTCCTTCTCTCCCATACCCTCTTGAGATACCCGATCAAATGACACAGATTTATATTGAAGAATTGAACCAGTTCAATTCTTCAAAGTATGCGTAATCGGACCAGAATAATACAAATGGTGGCAATTGAGTTGATCCTTAACATCAAAGTAGTTTGTATTGGTAACAACTGTAATCTTATCATTGTCTAACATGTTATTGAATAGAGCTGTATATCCATCTTGAGGAATGTATCCTTCTTCTTTTGTTAACTTGACTAGTTCATCACTCGTCTCTTGTGTAGGTTTAGTTGTTACAGTGTTACCGAATAGAAACCTCGAGATACGACTTTTAGATTCCTCTGTAGATGTATCCAATCGTTTACTATCAAACATTTCACTAACCATATCAACATTTAATGGTACTTGTACATTCTTATTAACAAAGCCTAACTTCTTTTGCTCGAATGGTATCCAAGTAGCAAACTGTTGTATATATTCCCATACTCTTTCATTTTCTGTATTGAGCAAGTGTTTACTATCATAAGCATTCACTCGAATACCAGTTGTATCATCTATATAATCATATAAGTTACCACCAATATGATTACGCTTCTCAATAATTAGTGACGATTGATGATACTTGGTTGCATACTGCTCAGCAATAATAGCTCCCGAAAGACCAGCCCCGACGATGCAATTGTCATACTCATATAATAATGGATCATCAACTTCATCATTTGAATTCACTTCTTCATTATCGTCAACGTATGTATATTCATTATGTTGAGTATATTCATCGCCTACATATGTATATTCATTATTACTACTACTGCCTACTTGTAGTTGTTGTAACTTACGACGACGCAAGTTTGATTCATATTGATTCCTTCTATGATCAATCTTATTTGAATAACTCTTTGTAATTACTCACCCTCATACATAACATATCAGTATGCATACAACTAGGGTTGATACTGGACCAATAAGACGAGTGAACATTGCACGACGAATTGAGATTGTAGGTATCATATTCTTTACTTTCTCATTCTTGGACGAAGAGAAGAAGAATGATGAGCTACCCTTGTTGTTGGAGCTGCCGATGGTAATGCCTGTACCGCCAGCGTTGTGTCGGCGTGTAGGTGTTGATGGACGACTCATTATGAATCGTCTTGGATAATATGATGCAGAATATGAGACAATTGCAATGGATAGAACAACAGATTGAGCGTATCTTAGTGCCACACAGCCATCAAGAATAGGGCACTACATGGCTCTTGAGGAACTGCCTTTGCAATTAATAGTAGGCAGAAGACGATACCATCAAGTGGTGCTTACTAATCGCCGCCAAGTTGCTATTGAGCTTTTAAATTTTTAACCCAATTTATTGGGATAATGACCCCGGCAAGTGTGACATCAGAGTTGGATAATGTTCGTAAGGATTGTATTACTGCCGCCCATTCTCATATAACCTGTCTCCTAGAGTACCACACCTCAACTATTACGCTATTATGCTATTGCCTATAATCACTTTAACGTGACCACTGCATAAAGAGTAGAGCCCTTATCTCTCATCATCTACACTTCATTCTTTATATTCATAACAATAACAATAACAATTGCAATTGCAATTCGAGTAAACGACGGACGACGACTGAGACGACAATAAAATACACCATAAGATTATGTCAACAAAGAAACCAACGAACAACATGGGCTATTACTCAACTCCAACAAAGAATACAACTACAATCAACCATATCAATCATCCATTGATACGAAAGTCATCTACGGCATCAACAGTAGACTGTCTAACTTCTACGCCATCGTTTACTACACTTTATAATGACGACGAACATGAGACAGAAGAGAAGAAGAAGAAGATTACAGTCGATGATAATGGGAGTGTCTTCATCCCTAACTTATCTGCTAATACTACTAATGAGAAGATGGTGATTAGTATTGATGACATACCCGACTTGCCATTTGATATGATGTCGTTCTCGTTCTCATCATCGTCGTCGATACCTTTGCAACAGCTTGATGATAGCATACCATCATCATCATCTCCCACTACTACTAACAATACGTCAACTACTGATATATCTACAACTACCAATACAACTCAGCCAAGATCATCTCGTTTACTAAAATCAACCACAAACAATAATGCAATAACGGCTACTGAAATAAAGGAAAGGAATGAAGCACGACGGAGGATACGATTATCATTACATAATAGTCCATTTAGTAGTGCAGCTATAATAACACAGTGTGTTGTTTTCATGGTAGGGATGGTATTGATATCTTCTTTTGGAGTGGACGAGGCGTAGTTGATATTAATGAACGCTCGTGTTAACATAGATAGCAATGGCAATATCCTCTTGAGCTTTGATACAGATAGATGAACTCATAATAAAGAGAGAGAGCGTAGAGCTAACAATCTTAAAATGAACTATTGCTTAAACTTGAACTTCGTTTCTTCACACAACATTTGCAGAGCATATGTGCTTTGGTTAGCACACATAAGGGGTATCTTCTTATTCTTAAGCTATTAGACTTAGACGAAAGATACGTCATAGGTATGGAGAGGCACCGTATGTATATAGAAGTTACATATAGACTTTTAAAACGTCTTAAGTTAGAGGTTTTGTCATTTTGAATGTGCCAGATATCTCATCTGTCTCTATCCTTGATCCCCAGCATAGAGGTATTCCACAATTCTATTTGAGTACCCATCATCCTCCGGTGCGTCATTACATCTTGTGTTCGTTCTAATACATTCTAATTCTATTATGTCCTCGATAATATGCTGTATCAATTATTATACTCATTCTATCTCTTTGAGCACCACTTTGACATAACTACTAGTTACGCCTGTGCCGATGATACTGTTGATGAAGTAACCACCGACTCATTTGATACTGCTCCTTTTGTACTAGTGTGTATACTATTCCCATCTTTCTTTGAACATGTTATATCACTACACGTCTGTTGAATAGCACAGTTAAGCCCGTCAAACAACTTTTCTATACATTCTTCTTTGCACTTCGTATGCACACATTCCGATACATCATGACAATATGTCCCATTAAGTTTATCACATGTAATTGGTACTGTATAATCTAATCCAGTTAACATGCATTTAGCACAGTCGAGATTATCTCCTGATTTGTACATGCAACTTGCTAATTCTTCGGCTTTTTTATTACATGCAATTTGTTCATTTGTGAGGTAGGATATACTTGTTTGTATTATATCGGGTTGTCTGAGATTATGTGCAGTTGTAGTAGTGATGATATAACAGGTCAGTAATACTAATATTGCCGCCATCGTGATTGTTGTTGGGAGGGCAAACTTGACCATGGTTTGTGGTGGATTATTAAGGATGATTGACGCGTGGTAGTATTGAAATTAGCCACACTTCCGGGACTTGGATCTCGTTAGACTGCCAATCACCCCTGGAATTGTATGCTTAGGCAGCCTTAAACATTTGCGCTTATGGGGAGGGACCCATTGCGCCTGGGAGTAAAAATCTATCTAGCAAATCTCGGGGTCTGAGTATCGATTTTTCCACTCACCTGAAACGCAATTCCACGAAAACCTTAGTAGGTTGTTAGTATTCATGACTCAACTCAAGTGGAACATGAGTGGAAATCATCCACTCAAGTCCACTAAGTAAAGTCTACTAAATCAGTCCTGAGTGGACAATTTCCACTTGAGTTCTAACAAGAATCAAAAATCAATAGACAAGATAAAGAAGAGGAGAAGAGAGGATACACATTACTATTACTAACCAAGAGGAGATGACCAAGAAGAAATCATCTAGTGAATTACAAAGGGAGCTCGATCAATATAGATCTGAGCATAGTGATGTTCTCCAAAGAGCAAAGTGTGCATATAAGGAAGCTGATAGAGCTAGGAAGTTTTTCAAGAAATACAAAGACAAGGCAAGTAGTCATCTTGATTATGATCTTTACAAGAGAATGGCTAATAGGCCGAAAGATCTCATTGCTATACATAAGAAGATAATGAATCTAGAGAGCAAAATCAGGAAGAAGAGGAAACAAGAGAGTCTAGCGGCTTCACAACAATCATCTACTAGTGATGCAGATGCGGCAGATATGCCTACAGAGAATCGTAATCGTGGTAGAGTAGAGCAAGAAGTTCAACAGAGGAATGAAGCTAATGATTATGAATATGAACAAGTTGTTCGTAGAGCACAGCAGCAAAGGCATGC
>Ga0214478_101636_pt1 | contig 10809 bp, 8 predicted proteins | sample M1_20Mar14CPVII9_2_FD_178001 | JGI IMG/M metagenome (GOLD analysis project Ga0214478, IMG submission 178001) | Marine eukaryotic communities from Monterey Bay, California, United States - M1_20Mar14CPVII9sort6BwellD7 | ecosystem: Environmental > Aquatic > Marine > Unclassified | place: USA...
TTTCATTTGTCAAATAATTGTGAATATCATAACGGCCCCAAGCAACATTGGAGTTGGAATTCAATTCAGTTAACTTGTGTCTTATTTCATTTACTTTATTTGCAATTTTGTGGCCTTGCGATTGCTGACGAACAAGCCCGTCGTTCAGACATTTCGGAGAACAATAAACATGGTACTGATAACCGATACAACGCCTTTCATGAAAAGGTATGTTGTGTTTACCGCAATTGCAGCATGTAGATTGAGAAGGTGCATCATCTGGCACATTGAACCGGGGTACTAACTCTTTCACATAATCTAATCGCTGTTCTTCATCCATTTCCAACCAATATTATTATTTAATACTACTAATGTGTTTTGTATATAATATTGGTGGTATAATAAAGTATAGAGTTATGTGTGTGCAGTGTAGGGAGATTATATGAGGTGGTGCACCGAACTCAAATCGAAGAGGTTATAAGGTTTTGTATACAAAGTTTTTGCAAGTAACTCTGTATTTGTTATGGTATTATTATACACAACGCGGTAATAACAACACAAGGTGTAGATTTGAGCTGCTTCACTACTTTATGTGCGCAGTAGGGAGGTAGATTTAAATCTATTTGACTAGCATTGCTAGGTACTTGCTAGTAAGATAGTTTTCATGCATGTGGATTATGAAATCTCCTTTCAAGCATTCCACATGTAAGCATTTGATGAAAAAAATGACATAAGAAAAATGACATAGCACCACATTATGTGACAATTCTATTGCAATAAAAGCATTTCGTATACCATCAATACTGTCACTACATCTCTATTAAACGCCCTTTCGATCAGTAGAGGTTTGGTGGTCGGTATCGTTGTCATTTGAGCACGAGTGGAGATTTGAGCCAACCAATAATTTTTGTGCATATCACATGCACCTCTAGCTATATTCATACCCTAATCAGCTACTCATACTCAGCAAACGTCGAACGATAAATATTGTTATTATTAGAGTGAGTCATTTTGTCTGGTGGTATCACTTTAGTATCGGGGTATTTGGTGTTTTATAGCAAGAGATTGAAATGTACTTATTTTGTTATAAATTTCCCATGCACCGAAACAGCTAGCTGTTATATTTCAACTATCAAACGTATTGAAACAACATTCCATAAACCAAAAAGATCAAGAAAAGTTGTATTCGCGTGCAATATAATCTGATACCAATCTGTGAAACATCAACAACCTACTGCAGAGAGATAATACTAAATTTACAAACCACAAATCTGACAAACCGATATAAATATATTTCAAAGTCAAAGCAATACAATATGACGGATGACCAGACAGCAAATGATGAATGCGGTATATGTTTGGAGACATTAACGGCGGCAGTAACATTACCATGCACACACAAGTTCTGTGCCAATTGTTTGGATGGATGGAAATCAAAATTTGGTTCTTCTCTTAAGGAAGAGAGGAGCAAGTCATGTCCTCTGTGTAGAAAGAAAATCCCTCCTTCAAAGGAAATGATTATGCAATTTGATACTCTTCGTAAATTGAAGAAACGTGAGTTCGAGGATAAAGGCGATACCTCTTCGGAAGCATACATGTATATGATAAACCAAATCAAAGAATTGGAAGAAGAGATTGGTGATTATGATGGGAAAGGCCTAGATTACGACGATGGATGCATGGACATACCTAATGAAATCTTCAAAGCTTTGAAGAAGAAGAACATGAAGAAGGTTATGAAATGGTTGGGATCTCCTGTCGATAAGAAGAAGCTGAGTGCAAGATATCCGGATCAGGTTAACACCAACCTAGTACTCTTGGCAACTCTTACTGCCAATTCTGACTTGCTGTCGATACTGTTGCAGTCTGGGGCAGATGTGAACGCATCGGATGCCAATGGATTTAATCCTCTCATGATTGCAAATACAACAATGAAGAATAGTGGAGTTGGTATTGAACAGGCTAAGATATTACTTGAATGGGGCACGAAGATTTCTCTGTCGTCGCGTAAAGTTTCATCGCTTGATGAAGTTTTATCTGTAAAGGAAGCATTTATTGTGGCGATAATCGATTATGGGAATACTGAATTAGCCAACCTCATTTCATCAGAGTTTGGGGGTCGACGATGTGAGGTAATCAACTTACCAAATCATCCACAGTTGAATGGCAAGGCATGTGTAGTAGAAAAGTATATTACCAAGAAGGACAAGTATAAGATCATATTCGAGGGATCAGGTAATGCAGCACTCGTCGGTCCAAACAATCTCAAACGTCGGGATAGAACTCCATTAGATTGTGGATATTATGTCTCATTCAAGAATGGTAGAGTGTCTCGTCGTGAGTTTGCAACCAAAGAAGAATGCCAAGCATATGTGTCTGCATTAGGCGGAGACGTAAAAGAGACTGCCAAGGAGCTGGCAAGTTTTTGAAGGTATGAGATTCTACTATATTATACCGTTTTCACACATAGACTAATAGGAAATGAAGAGAGAATAGGGTAGAAGTAGAAGAGATTACTGCGGTAATAGTATATTAGTATTAGTATACACGACGCTATACCATACAAAACAATCGGTAGCAAATCACTCTATAGATATATGATAGATATCAATAAGAAGGAAAGGACAACTAACCGGCAGGTTCGGTCAGGGGGGCGGGGGTGCAGCGGGAAAAAAACTCCGTACATTCCACATGTAAGTATCAGCAAATCAACTCTTATAAAAAGTAATGAAAATGAACATAAGATGCGTGCACATTTAGTATTGAATGATATGCCAATTCTATTGTAATAAAGGCATTTCATATACCATCAGTACTGTCACTACATCTCTATTTAACTCCTTTTTGATCGGTAGTGGTTTGGTGGCGGTTATCTGAATCTTTAGTGAGCACGAGAGTAGAATTAATTTTGTGTACATCAACTATCAACCGTATATCAGCACTCATACCGTAGAAAACAAGCATAATTGAATACAATACTCAATTATCAACGGCATTAATTGTAATTTCTCTACGGTAGGGACACATAAGATTTAGTATTATCCTAAGATTACAAACCACAATAATTAATATGGATGATCAAACAGATAATGAATGTGGTATATGTTTAGAATCATTGACGGGAGCAGTTACATTACCATGTACACATAAGTTCTGTGCAGATTGTTTGGATGGATGGAAATCGAAATTTGGTTCTTCTCTTAAGGAAGAGAGGAGCAAGTCATGTCCTCTGTGTAGAAAGAAAATCCCTCCTTCCAAAGATATGCTTATTCAATTGGAGTTTCATCGAACACAGAAACGTAAGTTGGAGGATATAGGCGATACATCTTCGGAAGATTACATGACACAAGTAGGTCATGTCAACCTATTAGAAGCAGAGATTGGAGATTATGATGGGAAAGGCCTAGATTACGACGATGGATGTATAGAAATACCTGAGTTTGTCTTCGATGCGATGACCAAGAATAATGACATTGAAAGTGTTATGGATTGGCTGGGTTCTCCTGTTGATAAGAATAAGTTGAGTGCAAGAGACCCTGATCATTTGAACTCCACATTAGTACACTTGGCAATCGATAGTACCAATTCTGATTTGCTATCAATACTGTTACAATACGGGGCAGATGTTAATGCATTGGATGCTAAGGGGTGGAATCCTCTCATGCTTGCATCAAAATTTTGTTTTGAGCAGGCTAGGATATTGCTAGAATGGGGTGCGGAGATAATTCTACCACCAAATGTTTATGAAAAATGTGGACTATCTAATAGGGACGCATTTATCCACACGCAATCTAAAAGGGCAGCATTCATCGTGTTGGTAAATAGAGCATTTGGGAGTAACAAATTAGGCAACCTCGTTTCATCAGAGTTTGGGGGTAGGCGGTGTGAGGTGATCAATCTGCCGAATCACCCACAATTGAATGGCAAGGCATGTGTAGTAGAAAAGTATATTGCCAAGAAGGACAAGTATAAGATCATATTCGAGGGGTCGGGAAATGCAGCACTTGTCGGTCCAAACAATCTCAGACGTCGAGATAGAACTCCTCTCGATTGCGGGTATTACATTACATTCAAGAATGGTAAAATGTCTCGTCGTGAGTTTGCAACAAAAGAAGAATGTCAAGCATATGTGGCTTCATTAGGCGGAGATGTAAAGGGGACTGTCGAGGAGCTGGCAAGTTTGAAGCTATGATTCTATATCGTATATACAGAGGGTGGAACATGGGAGCAGAGGATACGAAAGATATGCCCAACAGAAAGATATCTTTCTTCCGAGGATAGAGTAACAGAGATTGGAGATTAGCATGAGAAAAGGTTTGAGTTTGATCTTTGACACACTAATTTTGTGCACAAGATGTGTTCACTTTTCTGCAATCGGGAGGAGTAATATCTAGTAAATAGATACTGAGAGAATGTTATGCCTTATCTTATAGTTTGGTGTCCTAGTATCTTGTTTAATAAGAAGCAGTTATAGTAGCCAAAACATTTTAGTTTTACAATGATATCAAACACACACACTCTCTCTCATCATACTCTCTATTTCCATCTATTTCATGTCTCACATACTTCTCTAAACATATAGACATATCTCACAGGCCTTAAGATTGTGTACATCCAGGGTCATTAGGATCTGCTGTTGCGGACTCACCCTGCCAAGCAAAACCACGCTCAGCTCTTGTCGAACTTGGCGTGATACTTGCACCACGTTGACTAGATATCTTGACAGTTCCATCGGCATTTGAGGGATAGCAAGACATTGGTGTTTCAGCTTTGGATAGCTCTCCATAACCAAGCATATCGTCGTTATCAGAGGGGATCGCAACGGCTGGCTCAGCCGTGAGGATGTTTGTTGCTCCTCCGGCAATACACACGGCTGGATAGAATGATATGGAATGAGGAAGAGAGTTGAACAGGACACAAGTATTGCAACAAAACAATAAACTTACGAATATATGCAGCTTTATGAGCATCTACTAAGAACCGTCGAAACTCCTCTCGGGCTTCTATCGTTGTTGAAACTGTATTATCCCATCCATCGAGAAGAGATGTCTGCAATAGCCCAGCATCATCATATGCTCTCTTGAAAGTCTTCAATAAGTGCTTGCGGTATAGATATGTTGGTATCGCGGGGATGCCAGCAACGATGGCCGGACCAAATGCATCCTTTAATACCATTTGTAGTGTAAGGAGGAACTGTCCAACGAATACAGATGTGATGAGTATATCACTTAGGAATGGCCAACGTTCACCTCCCGTGTCAAACTTTGGCCGGTACATGAAGATACAGTTTCTTCTCCACAATGGTGCACAGAAGAGGTAGTATAATAAGGCCACGGGATATGTACGAATTTTATACACCAGTTGAAAATCCTAAAGAGCTAATTAAAGAATACTTCATAGCCAGGGAAGACTTGATTAAGTTATTGATTGAGGAGGCATTCGCTGGAGATAGAACCAATAAACTTGCTTTGGATGTTGCGCTATTGCAAGTCAAGGATATGTTTCACCTCGATAAGTACGACAGACATAACTTCAGAGAAGGTGGATTAAGCCCGAAGAAAGAGTACTTGTTGAGTTTACTTCTCTTTACGGGGAGGTATGAAGAGCATTACAATGTATGCTGCTATTATGCACAGAGGGGAGAGCAATTCTTATCCCATCCGGATTTAGTAAGCCCATTTGACGTTAGCATTGGTAGTAGTAGTATGAGCAATGATATTAAATCTGTAATTGAGGCAGATGTGGAAGATATTACCACCTCTTATTTTGACGAATATGACTTGCATTATCGGCAGTCCCCATGTCTGTCTATGAATCACATGTTCATCAATAAGTATACCCTCCACATGAATGTAGACAATCTAAGGGTAATCAGATCTACTTTCTTGGATAATGAAGATTGTATTGCACTTATCGGAGAATATATTGGTCTAAAGAAAGAATGGCTAAAGTATGAAAAGAACTGGTATAAAGATCAAGCAATTGAGGTGTTGAAAGAGTTTACTCATAGTGAGGAATTAGCAAGTCAATTCGGCACTCTCACTCTTCATGGCTGCTCGGATATCTTCCTGGACAGTGGACACTACGAACAAATTAGGATGGCATTAAAGATTGGCAGGGGTATGATCAATAAGTTGATGAAGTCTCAAGAGAAAGGAGAGAAGATTCATATGAGTGAGAATTGGATATCTGATTTCAGCCGTCGAAGTGAATACAACAGTAAGCAAATCAATTGGTATCGGTCGTTACATGAGTTGATACAGAAACTGAACGAAATTGCTGGATATGATCTTGGCGCTAATTACTTTGCTCGGTATACAAGTGTAACTGAAATGTTCACTGAGATTTATGATATCTGTGAGAATAATAGCCCTCATTCACTTGAGGAATTATTCGATTATATGGAAGAGGAGGTTGGCGGCTTTTCTGATGAGATGTTGGAGAGTCTTATTAGGGAAAGAAAACAGATCCAGGCTCACTTTTACCATATTCATTGTTTTGGTGATGATGGGATGAATCGTATCAATAAGAAAACAAAGGAGGAGTATACTGAATGGGATAACAAGATGTTGCTTGCTCATGAAGCTATGAATCAGATCCCTCCAGAACTCAGTCCATACTCGTACCGTCGTCCACTGCCATTGCCTGATGATGACCCCCTTTTGACCCATCCACTACAAGATTTTAGCATCGATTATCTTGGTAATATGAAAAAGATACATCTTGTGGGTGGTTGGTTGGATGATGTGACAAGAGTCATTGATGCCTTATTCTACCGAGGCCTTGCAACTAATGAAAACTTGACAGCAATCTTTGGTGATAGCTCAATGGTATCATATCGTTTGTATGAGTTACGGAAGATTAAGGCCGGGAAGAATCAAACAAGTATAACATCATTCTTTAGCAGAAAGAAGGCGAGGCGGGGATGATACTGACAGTACGGCTGTATTAGAAGAAGAAGCTAATATGTAATCTTTGGTTTATCAATACAACCCTAAGTAACTACACTAGCCCTACTAGAGTTTATACAAATAAGGCAAAACATTTCTCACCACAATGTCTGACCCGCAACTCATACGACATTGTTGCCTTTGTCCAATTTGTGCAGGGGACTCGTTGATCATCTGTTTCCAAAGAGCAAGTTCAAGTACAAAGTCAGTGCTGAGGATGCAACTAATAGTCCCAATAGTCAGGCTTGGGATGCTCATAGACCTCAAATGCACCGCATTTCTCTGGTGGAGTATCATCGTCTGGATCCTCGTCGTACAATCTATATTTGCCGAAAGGGAATGCATTTACTCTATCCAGTAGACTTGTACAACTGATTTTGTTGCCATAACCTCCAGCATTCCCAAATACTAACCATCCAATCGGAGGACTCGTCCTATACTTTGTACCATCACCAGGTGGCCTGTCAGATTCATAACTGAAGTATTCATACTTTGATTGTTTTGGGGGGATATCATTTCTCCCAACATAAGTAACAACATCTGGTACTTCATCACTATAATAACTTCCTCCACCTCCCCATTTAAATAGATCACCTGGATTGGCAAAAAGGGCCGGGGCTACTTTCTTTGCTTCTTCTAGTTGTTTGTTCATTATATGTAGATCCTTCTCTCTCTTCACGAGTGCAGCCTGAGCTGCAAATTGTTTCTCTTCACCAAATACCGAGAGAACTGTCCGGGAAAGTTCAATGTCAGATCCAGATTGAAGTTGCATGGGTTGAGATTCAGCTGCAGTTGCCAATTCGTATGAATATTCTGGTTTACTTAGTTCTTTCCGTAGCTTGTTATCATCTTCGGTCACATTATAAACACGTAAAATACCACACTTCTCAAGAGGGATACATAGAGTGTTGGGTACTTCCTCATTATCTGCATTGTAGTAACTTAGGTCATCATATTCATATGCCTGCATATGCTCATAAATATTGCCCTCCTCAATTACTAAAAATACCAACCATCCTAATTCGGGAGTTTTTGGCCATCTACAATCCTTATCATTATCAGCATATCTCGGTGGTGTTTGATTCCTTCCAATATATTTAATAACCTTTACATAATCATCACTGGTACTATACCGATCAGTACACTCCCATGTAAACAAATCACCCTCCTTTGCAAACACCACAGGAGCTGCTCTCTTTGCTTCATCTAATATATGTTTTTGACGTACAACCTCGGCCTCTCTTTGATCTAAATCTTTCTTTGCAGAGAGTTGCTTCTGATTTACAAATATGGAGAGTGCTCTACGGGTAAGTGAAGATTGCTCATCACCGTGTATTGTTTTCTGTCTCTTCATAACTTGCTAAGTCTGTTGGCTATACTCTCAATTAACAAAATCTGAACATTGATACCTCTCAATATGGCAAGAGTGGCGTCTTAATAGGTGCTATGATATGCACAAAAAATATGTTTGTTGAATCTACTCTCGTGCCCACTAAATATTCAGACGGTTGCCACTAAACCACTGCCGATCGATGAGGTGTTAAATACTGATGTAGCAACAGTACAGATGGTATACGAAATGCTTTTATTGCAATAGAATTGACAATTCAATTCAGATGCAATCTTATCAGAATCTTACCTACTTATGTCATTTTTTTTATTTAGGTTGTGAAATGCTTACATGTGGAATACTGAGATATTGATTGTCATTGCTTCTATGATTCACTTGCGAGTATTATGTGAACACTACCTCTCTACTTCTACCGCCAAAGAGCTATCTACAATCGCATATACACCTCGTTTAATTTAACATAATAACAGCCTCGTTCACGTGTTGTAATTTCTAGAAAGAAAAAAACAGAGCAACAACATTTCTACCACATTAAATTCGGGCTAGTGGCCAGAGCCATCACAAGCAATGCAAACAATAACTGAGAGATAATAACATATATATAGTACTATTGATAAAAATGGCAGAACAACGATATTATGTAAGAGAGTTATTACCCCGATTCGATGTGCCAGATGATGCACCTTCTCAATCTACATGCTGTAACTGCGGTAAAAACAATATACCTCTCCATAAAAGGCTATACAACCTTCACGGTCGGTACCGTGTTTATTGCTCAATGAATTGCATGAATGACAGTTATCGACAGCATAAGCAGGGTTTTATCGGTATTGCACGTAAAGTGCATGAGATACAAGAAAAGTTGAATACCTTTACTGGATTTGGCTTTGACATACATGATTATATATCAGCGAATCTTGGAAATATGTATGAGTTTAATGTTGAGCCACACGACAGGGTACTTGCTGAGAATAATGTCAAAGAGTACTTCAAACTTAGGGAAGATTTAGTGAAGTTGCTAATTCAGGATGCGTTTGCTGGAGACAGAACAAACACGCTTGCTTTAGATATTGCGTTATTGCAAATCAAAGATATGTTTCAACTTGATATTTTGGATAGCAATTACTTAAGGAAAGATGGTCTAAGCCCGAAGAAAGAGTATCTATTGAGTTTACTTCTTTTCATAGGAAGGTTTGAAGAGCATTATAATGTTTCTGTCTATTACGCCCGAAGAGGAGAGCAATTCCTAACCAATCCAGATATGTTAAGCCCATACGACGACAGCATCGGCACTAACTTTATCAAAAAGCCATTTGTTTCGAGCGGAGAGGACATTACCAGCTCATACTTTGACGAAGATAGCGTGTATTATCGGCATTTTCCTCGTCTATCAATGAATCACATGTTCATCAATAAGTTCACACTCCATATGAACATGGAAAGTCTAAGATTACTTCGTATTAATGCCCTTGATAATGAGGACTGCATTGCACTTATCGGAGAATATATTGGTCTAAAGAAAGAATGGCTAAAGTATGAAAAGAACTGGTATAAAGATCAAGCAATTGTGGTGTTGAAAGAGTTTACTCATAGTGAGGAATTAGCAAGTCAATTCGGCACTCTCACTCTTCATGGCTGCTCGGATATCTTCCTGGACAGTGGACACTACGAACAAATTAGGATGGCATTAAAGATTGGCAGGGGTATGATCAATAAGTTGATGAAGTCTCAAGAGAAAGGAGAGAAGATTCATATGAGTGAGAATTGGATATCTGATTTCAGCCGTCGAAGTGAATACAACAGTAAGCAAATCAATTGGTATCGGTCGTTACATGAGTTGATACAGAAACTGAACGAAATTGCTGGATATGATCTTGGCGCTAATTACTTTGCTCGGTATACAAGTGTAACTGAAATGTTCACTGAGATTTATGATATCTGTGAGAATAATAGCCCTCATTCACTTGAGGAATTATTCGATTATATGGAAGAGGAGGTTGGCGGCTTTTCTGATGAGATGTTGGAGAGTCTTATTAGGGAAAGAAAACAGATCCAGGCTCACTTTTACCATATTCATTGTTTTGGTGATGATGGGATGAATCGTATCAATAAGAAAACAAAGGAGGAGTATACTGAATGGGATAACAAGATGTTGCTTGCTCATGAAGCTATGAATCAGATCCCTCCAGAACTCAGTCCATACTCGTACCGTCGTCCACTGCCATTGCCTGATGATGACCCCCTTTTGACCCATCCACTACAAGATTTTAGCATCGATTATCTTGGTAATATGAAAAAGATACATCTTGTGGGTGGTTGGTTGGATGATGTGACAAGAGTCATTGATGCCTTATTCTACCGAGGCCTTGCAACTAATGAAAACTTGACAGCAATCTTTGGTGATAGCTCAATGGTATCATATCGTTTGTATGAGTTACGGAAGATTAAGGCCGGGAAGAATCAAACAAGTATAACATCATTCTTTAGCAGAAAGAAGGCGAGGCGGGGATGATACTGACAGTACGGCTG
>Ga0214478_101639_pt1 | contig 10799 bp, 8 predicted proteins | sample M1_20Mar14CPVII9_2_FD_178001 | JGI IMG/M metagenome (GOLD analysis project Ga0214478, IMG submission 178001) | Marine eukaryotic communities from Monterey Bay, California, United States - M1_20Mar14CPVII9sort6BwellD7 | ecosystem: Environmental > Aquatic > Marine > Unclassified | place: USA...
TCTTTGGATTGGATGACGGCATTGTACAGAAAATTAGGATAAAGTAAATGTTTAGATAGATAGATTATGTTTACTCCTTAGTAATGTTCTGGTCTCCTTCTCCGTACTCTCTGTTGTCATGATGAACTCATGATATGAGCACATGATATGAATGAATGAACACAAGATGTGCACGCATCAAATAATTGATAAGTAGTAGTTTGATCGCCAAATAGTGTCAATGCCATTGAAAATGACTTTTTAGACCGTGGACCGTGACCCTATCTATTATTTGATTTGCATGCCGCCCTGCTGCCGCCGCTAACATCAATGCAGAGGCTACTACATCCAATTATGCGCCGTTATATTTTCCTATTATCAATAGGGGTCATACTCATACGATTCCATTCGTCGTCGACCACACGAAAAGCAGACTTATTGCAAAGTTTTAATGATCAAAATCGTCTCCTTCGTGTCAATGACGACAACAGAGATAAAGGACGAGGACTAGATAAATATTTAGACCCAAAGGTCGTCGAGCCTCGTGAGCAGGTAAGATGAGTCTAATGTGATATGTGTGCATATGATATGTACTTTTTCAGTACAAAAACTGTTTCCGTGTTTAATCATATCTCTACCTTCTCTTGGCGTTCCTCAATATTAGAACTTAATATTTTCATCATCGTATACCAATCTGCAATCAATACAAGATATAGACCTAACAATTGAAATCAACGCCAAACAAAATGCAACCAATAAACAGTGCGACAGACTCTTCATCTATCTCCCTGATACCTTTGCAAAGCACGGTCATGGATCACAACTCAATGCCTACATTATGAGTATAGTAACATCAACATATCTAAATCGTAGTTTGCTACTACTTGAGCCAGACGATATATATAATAATAGATATCCTGGGGGAAGTCAATTTGGCTGTCCAATAGAAGAAGAAGATGGTGGTAATTCATTTCCAATGGGATTATCACGTCTAATTGACCATCCAAAATTTCTATCTAATGGTTGTTTAATACCCAAGTCATGTAGTTATACGCCCAATCCAAAGATATATTTAAGTAATGGTCGTAAACCATATTCATATTATGACTGGAGCAAGATTGTATCAACCATGTCAATCAGTGGAAAAGGTTTTGATGAACTAACTTGCACAAATGTAGATGGGTCAAAGACAAATGTAGTCATTTCCAATGGATGGCAATTACGTAAATACTTTCGTAAACATCATGGATCAATGTCATTAAGTACAGTATTCAATCCAATGAAGGCTAAGGAATGGATACTCAATCTAGGTGCCACACTTAACGAGGCAGAACTGTTTGTTTCTATACAAAACAACTCACGAAAGTTATGGGATTATATATTCGGTATATTAAATAAGGCTGGTTTTCTCAAGTTTCAACCATGGATTGGTAATGATGTACAGAAACTATTATCAAACTTTGAGTTACCTCTACTTGATGAAGAAGAGTATACAGCTATACATGTTCGAAGGGGAGATAAGCTAATAGCCGAAGCACGAGGTGAAGTTGAATCCTATTGGAGGATGCAACTTGGATACAATGCTGATATGAATGCATTACCTACCAACTATATACCATTCATACATTACTTACGACAATGGGATAGTTCTGAAACGTCTTGTAATGTCAATGATGAAACAGGTATGATGGAGATGCAGAAACATAATGTATATATTGCAACTGATGATCCAATTACAGTCAGACGAGAGATTGCAGAGTTGGATACACAACATTTGACTGACAATAAGATACTTTGGAATGATTGTCATGAATTAACCTTTTACTTCAATCCCAATACAATTAGTAATACAAATGAAGAAGAAGAGGAATACATCCCGATGGCTTTCCATTTGAATGGTGATGGGGAAAATGGCTTTGATCAAAATCTAAGGATGGGTCGAAAAGTTGAGGATACTTGCTATGATAGATATCAAAGAAACATTGCAAGTGTGACGGACTTGATGATACTTGCCAGGGCACGTACCTTCATAGGAGAGTACAATAGCAATTGGGGCAGTATCATACATGCAGTTCGAGTACGTTTGAATGAGAATCGTCCGATACCAGGTGATACAAATCCAGATACCCTTGCCAGTATCAAACAGAATAATATACTGACGTATGGAAGTGATAGTTTCACACGAACATTGGATATGAGAGTTGCCTTTGGACCGACTGAAGCTATTTCATATGAATGGTAATTATTATGGTAGTACAATTCTATCCGTGGGCTTGAGGGTAGGGATAAGATGTACTATATTTACATCTAAAGTAAACCCAATCGTGGCAAGAATCCGAGCTAATCAGATTCTATGCTCACATGTTGATCTATAATAAGAATAACAGATCATGGGTGTGGCTCTCCAAAGAAGCCTAACAATAATATCACTACATAAATTTCAATACCAAATCAATCCAATCCCCTGCCGTAAGTAATGAAATAAGGACATTGGGTGTATTCGTTGGTAAACAAATTGCGGGTTCATACATAATAGTCAAGGTTTACCCCGACACTACCGCATCCTAATATAAGAAGCTTTCATCATCTTGAAGCTGAATCTATGGAACCCTCTTCTCTTTCATCATTAGTTCTTCTAAAACAAGAGCATAATTAGCATGTGTAGCACCATCAGCCGATGTAATAGAGGACAACCAAAGACGATAAGACGAATAAAGACGAGCACTTTCATCCTTAAGACGAATAAAATCGTCCAAGATGTAATTGATTACTTTCTTTGATTTTTCAAGTTCTTTCTTTAAAGAGGCATTCTCAGCCTGAAGACGAGCATTCTCCTTATCTTTTGCGTCTGTTCGATCTTCTTTGGACGAGTTCTTATTAGGCTTGCCAGTTAATTTAATAAACAAGTTCTTCATACTTTGTTATATAATATATAAATCCTAATAAAATATCAATTAATTGGTGGTTGAAGCGTGGATGGTAGAAGAGGAGACGAGGAGAAAGATTTGTTTATTCGATGAGATGTAAATATGTACACATCTTATGCACAATAATGCTCTCTCAACACACGAGGTGATGTGCTTTGATTTTTGTTTGTGATATACCAATTTATCACGTGTGATTTATTAATTATCACGAATTTATCACGTGTGACTTATTAATTATCACGAAACCACGAATTAATCACTGAGAGGACTTTCCCAAGAGTACTAGTTGTGGTGATATATGAGCTAGTACTCTCACTATTCTATTGATGAATATACTGAGGAAAGTTATTATTACCATTGTTGTGGGGCGGCCAAATCTGGCAGTCTTGAGATATATTTTTATAAGGTTCATCTCAATGCAATTTTTTTACATACTCTAGGTTGTATATGTATTGGGTTGATAACTGATTACAATACAAAGTAAGGCACAAATTCGTATGTATTGCGCTATTGTTGTACCGTATATTGAGATTAGTATATAAGAAATATGAGTAATGATAATGCTGATGATGATAAAGGTGAAGAAATAACACCGAATGAAAAAGAGTTCACATCATATTGTGAACAAAATTATGATACCGACGCCATCACTGAGAATCTCAATAGTATGGCTATACTGGACAAAATGTCCGTATGTGCTAGTTGTGGTAAGGAGGGAAATAGTGATGATATGAATACATGCAACAAGTGTAATATGGTAAAGTATTGCAACGCAGCGTGTAAGAAGAAGCACCGAACAAAACACAAGAAAAAGTGTGACAGACGGGTAGCTGAGTTGCACGATAAGAAACTATTTGAACAACCACCAAAGGAAGAAGACTGTCCAATCTGCATGATACAATTGCCGGTACTAAACTCGGGAAGTACATACATGGCATGTTGTGGAAAAGTTATTTGCAATGGTTGTGTGTGTGCCTTTCGATCAAGGGTTACTAAAAGAAAGGATGATGTATGTCCATTTTGTAGAAGTCCGCCACCCAAATCAAATGAGAATATGATTAAACGATTTGAGAAACGTGCTGATCTTAATGATGCACAAGCAATTCAGAGTTTGGGAGTTTATTATAGTCATGGAATGTATGGCTTGCAACAAGACTATACTAAGGCATTAGAACTTTGGCATAGGGCAGCAGAACTTGGTAATGCTGATGCATACTATAGAATTGGTTTTATGTATGATTTTGGTAGAGGAGGAGTGGAGAGGGATGAGAAAAAGGCTAAACATTACTATGAACAATCAGCTGTAAGAGGAAATGCAGCAGCAAGGTGCAATCTAGGAGAAATCGAGGAGGAGGCAGGGAATACCGATAGGGCTTACATCGATGGGGTTGCAACAAAAGATGATTATGAGATTGCATTACGGACATATCGAGCATACCTCGACGAGATTAGAAGTGAGCAGAGGGACGAAGCTGCCGCATCGAGGGAAGAATACAGATACTATGAGTCTGCTTTCTAGATCGCAATTGATGTATGATTAAAGTTAGAACAGTAATAAAGTCTACAACTTCTTTCTTTGCTACTTTTATGCTCTTCTTTCCAGAAGTAAGTGGTCATAGAAGACATTCACGTCGCTGCTATCCCTTCTCCCCCTTCTAATCTATTACCATTACCCTTCCCCTCTTTCCAAGGTCGAATATATCTCCATTTAAATCCCAACAGCGTACTTCTCCAGACTCTATATGTGTTCTTAAATGGATTAATAACTGTCTTCTTGATACTTCTCCAACCACTACTTACTGCTAATCTCATCAACTCTTTAACTGCCTGGAATGGCCGTAAAACTGGATCACCACCACTACCATTTATTGTATCATATTCTAATGCTAACGTACTTGCCGCTTGAGCTGCCGCCTCGGCATCTACCTCACATCTTGCCTTACTAACAGCAGCCGCTGCAGCGAATGTTGATGATAGGATTGGGAATAGAGATACCAATGCCACCTCACCAACAGTACCATATAAGGCCGAGACTGTATCAAGGAAGGGAAGTTCCACAGTTGCGGCAGTCGCCGCTGCACAAAATGCACTCAAGGCTGATGTGAATGGTAAGATGGCCGAGTTACGTGCTCCCTGATTGGCATAGGTATCACATACAGCCGCAGATCGAGCCTTTAAGGCCACTGCATCGGTTGCCCTTGCCACAACACCCTCGGCCTGGGCTAGAAAGTATGCCGATTGAACAGCTGCCAAGGAAGCAATAACGATACACTTTGCACTAAGAGATGGTCCTCCAACTAAACTTCCCACTATCGGAGCGGGCAATACCGATCCAGCAAACGACCACCACCGATCAGTCTTTGCTTTGGAATTGCGTTGTACCTGTTCACTTGTTGATAACCACGTCTGTCCGACCATACTACGTTTTGAAAATCGTCGTACACCAACATTAACTGCCCTGGCTGCAAAGCCTTTCGTTTCTTCTAATGCCAAGTTTGCCACCGCCGCGGCTAATACACTAACCAATGGACAGAAGAGATATATCTCTGTTAACATAATAACTGATCCTTGTAAGTTCATTGCCTCAATAATAGCCGGGGCTAGTAATGATAACGCTGCGCATGTGGCACCGATACCAACACAGAGGGGTGAGATTGCTTTCACACGTTCGGCATTGGCAAGGAATGCCTCAGCCTCTGCGGCACATTGAATAGTATTGGCTGCTATTTCCTTTCCATCTGCTACCGCTACTCTGCCGATATATTCTGAACCAATTGTAACTGATGCCGTGACTAATGTTTGTGTGTGTATGTTCAATATCATGTGAGCAGAAATTGCAATGAGCATATCATATGATCACAGATCAAAAAGACATACACACAAACCAACAACATACAAAACACAACTTACAAGCAGCAGCAGCCGGTGCCAACAATTCCGTAACACTCGTCCCCGGAAATGCAATCGGCCCCACGCCACTAGCAAATACGGCACCAAGTAATAAACCAACTTCTGTACCACTTAATTGTGATTGTGATGATGCAACATTATCTAATAATGCCATGTCTTTTTCTAATGTTTCAAGTGCTGTTGTTATTAATGTTGAATCTTTTTTATATTCTGATTTGAATGATTTTGATGAAGAGGTTGATTTGGATGATTTGGAGGAAGATGATTCTTTGTTGCTCTTCTTGCTTTTTGGTTGTTCTTGTGATGTATCACTCATGCTCTCTTCTGCTTTACTTCCATTACTACTACTGCCTCTTCTTTTTTTAGCTCTTCTTTGTCTCGAAGGTAATGCAGCAATAAGCGCACTCATTCGATTAAACTCCTTCTCTTCTAATAGTATACTCCCCTCCTCTTCCAACTCTTCATCAAACTTTCTATCTTGTAAATTATCACGCTGCCATTGTATTAATTCACCACGTTGACTTGCAGTTCGTCCCTTGGAAAATATACCAAATATTGATTTCTTCTTTTTATCATTGTAGGATGGGTCAGATACTAAGTTGTTACCGGCTGATCCTACCGATCTTGCTAATGATTCCACTGAGGAGAGTACTTGATCTCCTAGGTCTCTTGATTCTTTGACAATGGAAAATGCATCATTATCATTTTTGTCTGATGTATTAGCATGTAAATTATCTTGTGTACTAGTTGATGTTCTTTCTATCTCATCTATTGATGTTGCAAAAGTATATATCCTTCTTTTAATGCTGTGATTGCTCTTCTCTGCAATTGACGATCTCCGTATTCTCTGTGTATCATGCTGTGATAAAGTCAGCGGCGGTATTGGAGGAGTGGAAAACGCCCCGATATGTGTGTACTGATGAGCAGATACTACTATTGTGTAGCATAATATTGATATTATGAGCAATCTACTTTGATATATCATTGTTCTTCTATTGCTCTGACACATTTGTGCTTCTATAGCTTATTTGCTTTTGCCTATGAGCTGCTATTTCTCCTATCACCTGTCAAATTAAGTGAACGATGTTAGAATATACATATGTATAATCATTACAATGAATAGAGCAATATATACGGTATATTTGCAAGCCAACGCCAGCACATCACATACAATATCAATCAAAACACATAAGATGTGTTTTCCTCACTCCTTACTCTCTACAGCCAAATCTGACACGCACAGCGACCCAGCCGACCGTCTACATAAGCACACATATCTCTGACATACCTAATGTTCTGTTATCCTGTTTGTTTAAATGATATTGAGCAAGCGTATGTAGGAGGAAGTTTGATTGCTGTTGCTATGTGTATTGAGCGAGCATGCATCGTCAGTGTAAAAAGATTTTGCAGTGCGTAACCATTTGGGTACAAAAGGTCGTATTATCCGAATTTATCCGACTATAGTTGGTAAAAATATATAAAACGGACACATAAAAGGCCGGACATACCAGTAAAAAGAGTACTTAACTATTTGTGTTGAAGAAACAGAGAGTGCGTCAAAGAGTGAGGCATTCATAAAGAAGTAGAGGTAGGAGGGGGAAATTTGTAGTTTGGCGGTATTGTATCATCTATAGTTTTTACTAAGACAATTGAATTGCAAAAGATGGTTCAACCACAAAAAGTCGAGAAGATAGCAACAAACAATTGCAAAGAAGAGGTACTATTCAACAGTGATACATTATCAAAGATTGTATCATATCTACCTTCGGTTGATCTGCTAAACTTAGCACTAACATGTACGCGGTTTGGTATATCTGATGATGATGAACTATCGGTTATTAAGATGTCTGCAGATATAATAGTACATGAGATTGCAACAGAAGAACAATTAGCAGCACTACCGCATTATGAAGGAGAATCTTCATTGGCAGATTATCATTATCTTCAATTAATGAGGGAACCACTAATGTTTGACCAGCTTGTCGATGCTGTGTATGTGAATACAGACGCGGACAAATCATGTGTTAAGAATAGAAGCAAGTGTACCGCAACCAATGCTTGGGGTACTACATTTAGCAACAATATAATGAGAGCCGGCAAGCATTACGTAACTTTTGAAGTATATCAGCGACATCAAAGTGAGTTTCTGGCAGGCATAATGAGACCAGGACAGGCAAATCAAAATGCACATGGGGCTCTAGTTAACAAGAGGTTCTACCAAAGCTTCTCTCAAAACATGGATCACAGAGAACATGGTAATACCAGTGTTGATTCTTGTACGTATTATGCATATAATGGAAGTTGTTACACAAGTGATTGGGGGGATGATGGTGATACAACGGATGGTGCCTGGGATGGAATGGAAAGTATGTCTTCTGGTGATGAAATAGGAATGCTTCTTAATTTAGACGAGGGTACATTATCTGTTTACAAGAATGGACGAAAGCTAGGTATTATGAAAGGGGGATTAGCGGGACCATATTGCTGGGTGGCATCGTTCCAATTTTCTCAAGTTACTATCAAACGGGGAACAATCCCATAAGGAATCAACTTGTTATTCTACAAAGGTTTTACTTTTACATTTAACTTTTCTTCTCTGTCTAACTAAGATCTTCCAATCCATAATTAATAGCACATATCTGATGAAAATCCCCATGCTGTGAATTGTCCGTTTTCGGCACCCTCCAATCTAATCCATAATACCGTTCTAATAACACCTCACTCTTCTGTGGAAAGTTTAATGCAAATTGTCCTTGATAAACATATCGTCGTTGTGTTGGATATACATCACTTGTATAATGTTTACATCCCATGTACTCACCACCAAATAACTTGTCGTCGTGTTGATCTTTACCAAAGTATATATCAAGGTATGGGAATCCTCTGTGAGCAAACTCCCGTACCTCACCCGTATGCCGTACAGGTGTGGCTATCTTCCATTTATTCAATTTACCATCTGCAAAGTTCGATGTTATACACATCCTAGGGAAACCACGTAGTCGTTTACCCATCTTTGGATATATCAATTGTAATCCTGTACTTTGTGTATTCCATAATTTACTCATTGCAAATAAAGTTTGTACATTTTCAATAACTATATCATTATCAATCGTCCATGGAATTACCAACTCATTCCGTATCAAACCTAATAGTGTACCAAAGCCAACAAAGTAATTAATACCAATATTTGACATTTCAGTATCAAATGTATGTAGCATGTCTCGTAATATATGAGTACAGCATGGTGGCTCGTTGTTATCATCATAATTGGTTAAATGTACATTATTACACTTCTCAACATTACTTGTACATTGAAAATCAATACATGAATCCATACTATTGGAATGTAGTTCATCATACCATAGTAGATCATCTCGAATTGTATTAGTTGCAAACTTTGGATCACCGCCGTTTGAGTTACTGATGGAGGAGATATCTATGAATGGATACATGGTGGGCTCGTGATGTGTATCAATTGTCTTTGGATCGAATACATATGATAATTGTCGTACTTCCTCCTTCTTATCTCCCTGCAACTCATTCTCCACACCTGCCGTCTCCCCTACTACTGCTGAGGATGAGGAGGAGATGCCATTATCTACAAGCTGTCGTTCTCGAGTACTACTACTAATGCTGCTACCTAATCGTTTAATTGCATTTTGACTCACTGATATCGTACGAACTGAATAATATAATGTAAATAAGAGAGTTGCGGCTATGAAGGAGTGTATTTGTTGTCTATCTGAGGTAGTAGGAGACCACATTGTTACTCGCTGTATGTTCGTAGTAGAGTTCAATAGTAGTGATAGAGGAGTAAGGGGTGAGTATAGATGAGAGCTTTTCCAAGCTATCAAAAATGACGGTGCGACACTTTAATGACCCCGCGGTCATTTAGAAGTGTTAATAAGCTCATCTCATCATCTCTCTCTCTTATGCTTTGTACCTAGCTCTTGGCATCCATCGTAGTAGAGTTCAATAGTAGAGATAGAGGAGTAGCATCTTGTCATCCATAATCTATCGAGTTATTTACTCGAGGACCCAAAGAATCAAAATTATAACTTCATAATATTCAAAAACAAACGTTTATGATGAGACTCTTTAATATATTCATATTATTCATCACTCTAATCAGCAGTAGCAGCGTATCATCCACCAAAGTCGAGAGCTGTGATGATAGTACTACATGTCAAACTACTAATGCTAATTCTGATTGTCCACCAAGTATGTTTTGCAAGGAGAATAGTGCAGGATCGTCGACTGATGGTATATGTTGTTTTGGTGGCTATTAGCGACGATGGAGAGAAGAAGTAGTCACCAAGTTTGTGAAATACCTCAATGCAATACTACCAGTAGTAGTTGTTCTGATTATCAACGTCACAGTGGCTGGGTATGTCGATTACGTTGCGTTAATGTTTAAAGTCAAGGTTTCTGCAGTGACCTCTCACCTCATCTTATTAGTATCACAGAGTTTGGTTGAGTTATTGATCGATTGTTGAGATTATTGGTTCATTAAACGAACAAGAAGGAGACGTGTGAGTACAATCTCAAGTATTAGTATCATCAACTTGCAAACAATGATCCTTTGATGAAGTATGTTTCTCTATAATATTAATATATTGCAAAGTCAAAAACAACCCAACTACTTGAGAGATGCATTCTCTTTTATTCTAGATAATGTTCATGTATGTAATCATATAATCTGATATCTAATGTTATATTTATATAATCATTTAATCGTCATCGAGTAATTCAATGACTTCCGAACTAGAACTTTGTCGTCGTGGAGGAGCAGCAGGGAGTACTTTACTGGCATGTTGTGTCGTCGAGTTGCTAATCCTACGCGGTGGAACATTCTGACCATTTGTATTACTTGGAAACCTCTTGTTAGCAGGTAAATTGGGGACAAAGTCTTCTAAGAACAAGTTAGTAAAGTCCTCATCCTCTGCAAAGACAACTCTGACAGGAGGATTATTCATCATGGAC
>Ga0214478_101642_pt1 | contig 10788 bp, 9 predicted proteins | sample M1_20Mar14CPVII9_2_FD_178001 | JGI IMG/M metagenome (GOLD analysis project Ga0214478, IMG submission 178001) | Marine eukaryotic communities from Monterey Bay, California, United States - M1_20Mar14CPVII9sort6BwellD7 | ecosystem: Environmental > Aquatic > Marine > Unclassified | place: USA...
CTTTCAAGAACGACACAAAGGCAAGAGACATTATAATTTGAGGAAATGTATTCATCCAACCAAAATAAAACGAAGCAATGATAAAGCCCACACATGCAATGCAACACCAAAAGCAGCAACTAAACATCAACCAGTAAATGAAGAAGGCAGAACTACAAACGAACGAGTAGATGCAATACACGAACGAGTAAATAACTTTGCAACCGAGCCAAACATCTACAAAGACGCCAGCGGCTAGCAATGTATAGAGAATGTATTTGATGATGATTATACAAGTCGGAAGGATATCCTTTGACAACCAATGACATTGTCCTTTATCATACTTCTTCATCTCCTCCTCGTATGCTTCCATCATTGTCTGTACCGAATCGGGGACGGAAGTTGATGCTCGACTCATCATCTCCAACTCAAATGATATCTTTCTTCGTTAGGTGAACGTCAAACATTGCAGCATTGGGTAGTATATGATTATAGACTATTCAGTCTGCCGTCTACGGCGTTTGGACTTCATTATATTGTTATATTACTAGGTATATGGTATGATGTACGTCGAGTGAGAGTGAAGGGGGCTACCTTAAAATTTAATGAGAATGAATTTTTACAAAAAACTTTGTCCTCAAGATTTGTGAAGGAATTGGCGTGAGACATGCTGCAAGCCTACATCTAATTTTAGCTCCCATGAACACCTCGTTGCACATCTAGTCCCTTCTCAAATGAGGAAGCACCCGCTGTTGATGAAAGTGTTGTAGACCCTGCTGCATTCAAGAAGAATATTGTGGATGTCATCCTTACCGACTTCAATGAGATTATGCAAGTACATGATGCTCAAGAATTTCTAAATCAACTTATTAATGAGATTGATGAAGAGATGAAGGCCGTTATCTGTGATTTGAATAATCGGCCTGGAGGAAGTAACACTATTACCGAGGAAGAGAAAGCTTGTTTGAACGATGAAGCACCGCATCGTCCCCTTCCAGATAAACTATCTCCCATAGTAGATAGGAATTTCGGTATCACAGTGAGAACGATTAAGAAATGTGATACATGTTCTTTCAGGAGGTAAGTATGTTGATTGGTTGTTTTGGTAATATCAGTGTATGTAAACATTGCTAAACATTTGTCTACTGCTGTATTCTTAATCACTAATAGGTTCAAAGTTGAACTATTTAATCATTTGTCTTTGCTAATGGACGGTGATCAATTGTCCACCAAGAGTTGTCTTGCCAAGTTCTTTGAGACCGAAAAAATGGAGTGTACATGTGATCAGGTTATAGGAGGAGTACGTTGTTCGGGGGAAACAATCACTTGTAAAAAAGAGATTTTAAAAGTGTAAGTACACTCATCACTGTGCCATTCTGTTTTGTTAGGTAAGTATCTCACATGTGTATCTTCTCTCTAGACCAAACACTTTGATTCTACAGTTTTGCAGGTATTATTATACTGGGTCTGGTCTCAATCAGATAACGAGTAAAAAGAATACGGGCATTGGAGTCAACAAGTTGATAAGTCTCGAGCAGTTCATGTCTTGCTCTTCGCCTTGCTACTCTATCGGGGGTGTCGTCAATCATATTGGAGAAAACTGGTATGGTGGTCATTACACCTTTGATCAACTCGTTACCGACAGTTCAGAGGTAATCGATACGCCAACATGGATTAAGTTTGACGATACCAAGCGGATACAATGCAAGCCTGACCCTTGTCAGTCGTATATTGCCGTTTATAATCGTGATAATGTGGACGATAGTTCGGCTGACTTTGATGCTTTTGTATCTGATCTGGCTGATTCTCCCATTTCGACGAGGAAACGTAAGAGGTCATCAGTACAAGAGGAGGAAGAGTGTGATCAAGAGCAGGTGGTGTTTGATGACAAGGGTAGTGCGGTTGATGTTGATGATGAGAGGGAAATAGCTGCGGCAGCAAGTGGTAAGTATATCGTATGTTATGTCTGATATTTGAATGAGGTGACGACACATCAATATCTAATGTTATGCTTCCTTCATCCCTTCACTCTTACTCGAGTAGGAGACGACGAATATGACGATAAAAATGACGAACAACAAGAATCTAAAAGTCATGTACCATTGCATCTTCAAGACTCAGTGAGACAAAGAGAAGCTGTGCTTGGTAGCGGTAAGAAGAAACGTGGCCGACCACGCAAATCGCTACAGCCTCGTTCAGTGAAAAAGCAATCTCGTCGTCTTCGTGCTCGTCAAGTTCAAGATGTACCGGCTCAATCATTACCACTTCCAGTTAGGGAAGAGATGACTCTCACGTCAGGACCTCAAGTAAGCCGTCATCAGATGGAAGAGACGATAAAGTATCGTCTGTTTGGCTCTGTAGACGAAATGAAAGACAGTTTGTTTATGCAGCTCCCAATCCGAGACGAGGATGAAGTAGAAGATGATCAGGCGCGTGAGATACGTGATAAACACATTGCCAAGCTAAACAAAGATTTTCCAAGGGAAGGGCGTATTTGGAGGGCTCTGTCAATACTTCCATTTGAAATGTATGGGTGGAAGAAAGATGAGAATTATGATGATGATGATATAAGAAATCAATTTCAGTTTATTCAGAATAAATGGTATGTCTCACAGGATGGTATGGTTGCCTTGTTTCAAAAGATTGAATCAGAGCCAACGTTATCTGGCACAAGGCCTCAGCTAGTCGATGGTTATGTTCGACACAGATTTATTAACACTTGGGCAAAAGACAATGATGGCGTTATCAACAAGGATATGGTCATCCCGTTATCATACATGATTCTGTTCACATTCTGCAAAGTCCCAGATTTTAATCGCGATGATGGGTGGGTAATTGATCACACTGATGGTATCAAGGATAATAACATGCTATATAATCTATGGCCTTTCCCAGTAGAAGGTATCAATAAGCGTGTGCGAGACAAGCTCAACCGCAACAATAGTAGTGGTAACAACGGAGTGTCGCCAGAGGTTGTTATTCGTGGTGAAGACTGTTTCTTAGTCGATGTGCCTGGGACAAAAGAGAAGGTGAAATGCGATAGTCAACGAGATGGAATCAGTACGAGGTTCGGCCTCGAAGATGATGCAAGTTGGTTTCAACATATGAATCCCAATCATACTATGATGATGCTTTTCTTTCGTGATGATCATCTCAGCCTTACAATTAGAAAGTGGGGAGATACATTTCTCAAGCCGGAAGATAGAGACTATTCCGATTTTATGATCAATCCAATGGATGATATTTTGGGCGGCGACTTTGATCCAGAGTCTAGTGAAGAGAATAAAACGCAGAAGACTCTAAGAGATTTGCTTGTGCTTGAATCTAATGAAGTTGTAATAGATGATTACATTGGTTCTGGAGACTATTCTGGAGGCTATTTCGCTGCAATTACATCTGCCTTGATATCATTGGGTATGATTGATGATTTAAAGAGGTTGTTTCCATCTGAGTTATCTGACAAAGATCTCATCATCATGGGCAAGATACTTCATGCTAACATGATAAACCATATCCGAAACCATAACACCAGAGAGATGAATCACGCACGAAATACTCTAAAGGAGATTATAGAGCGAGATGTTGATGATACAACAATTAAGTTCACTGTGGATGGCTTTATTGATTCAGTTCGTTCTGATATATATGGAAGACAAGTTACAAACTCTGGTAGTATACAAAGTCATGTGTTTCATGATATGTTCAATGTATCAATTGTTGTTTGGACAGATTCTATTGACGGTAAGACTTTCAAATTGATTGATCGTTATACTGCTCCTCGTGGTGGTAAGAATGTTATTCATTTACATGTCAATAATGACAACATGTGGCGAAAGATACACATCCCAAGACCAAACTCTAAAAGGGTAAGTTCTTTCTATTATAATATTGAGGCTCACTGGCTAGAGAAGGTAAACCACTATTGACTAACTTCCCACTTCTTTTTCATTGTATAATCAACAAAGGAGGTCTTTGGATTGATTGTTAAACAAAAGACACGTGATTCAAGACCTGATAGCTCAACTGTCTATATATCACCTGCCACAATGAAGAGAATGTCAATCAAAGTTGGTGATTTAATTTTAATTATGAGTGAGAAAGAACGAGAAACAATATGTGTAGTATTAGAAGATGAGTCATGTGAGGATGATTCGATTGGAATGGATATGATAGTGAGGGGCAATCTAGATGTTGGACTATCTGAGACTGTCACTATCTTAAATATTATTGGTGATGTGTCAAATGGAAAAAGTATAGTCGTCAAGCCAGATGGTGATTCCTTGGGATACCCTCCAGATATATTGCTTGAGGATTATGTTAAACCATACTTTCTTGGTCAGTTCCGACCAGTCACAGAGGGGGATTCATTTGTAGTCTCTAAAGAGAATCAACCCCATATCAAATTCAAGGTTGTTAGTACTGATCCTCGTCAAGGATGTACAGTTCATGATGATGAAACAAAAATTAGTTGTGTCAACCCGATCGATTCTGATGAAGAGAGTGATAGTGACGACAAAAACGACGACGACGACGACGATGGCAATAATAGCGATGGTAGTACTACAAGTACAGACGATTCTAGTAGTGATGACGATAGTAGTTCATCAAGTAGTAGTAGTAGTAGTAGTAGTAGTAGTAGCAGTGACAGTGAGAGCGATGACGATAGTACTTCATCTAGTTTCAGCAGGAAAGTAAGAGCGGGGATAAGTGTGAGTTCCATATTACTGTTTGAAATATTATGATCTTGTTATGAACTCATTCGCTCATGTCTATCTACCTTTACTTAGATCAACCCTCACCATATGAAATAAGACGTCAAAATAGAATCAAATGCATTGAATCACGACTTGATAGTCTTGGTCTCAGAGGTATAACTTCAAAAAAGACATCGACTTCTAAACCAAAGAAGAGGAAAGCGATTGATCTAAATACTCCTAAAAGAAGATCACCAAGATTGAGAGCAACAGATGATAAGCAACCACTACGGCGATCATCAAATGATAGCTCATCATTGAGTGATACAAAGAAGCCTGATAGCGTTGACGATAGTTGGGAACAATCATTTCAGCAAACAAAAGAATATATTGAGAAGTTTGGATGTGAATCTGACCCATCACCTGATGAATATCCTGATTTGTCTCGATGGTATACTGAGCAACGTCGCCGAGAAGCAGAGAATACACTATATCCAACCAACAAGAAGAGTCGTCTTGCGAATATTGGATTCAAGTTTTATGGAGCTGCAGGCACTAAATGCAGTCACAAGGGATGTACCAATCAAGTACAGAGTAGAGGGGTATGTAAGCAACACGGTGCCCCGAAGAAGACTTGCAGTCATAAGGGATGTACCAATCAAGTACAGAGTAGTGGAGTTTGTACCAAGCATGGGGCAAATAGGAAGACTTGTAGACATGATGGATGCACAAAGCATATTCAGAAGGATGGATTATGTAGACAACACGGTGCTACGGCTAAACTCTGCAAACATGAGGGATGTACTAATCAAGTACAGAATAGTGGACTATGTAAGGCTCATGGTGCCATTGTTAAGAAGAAGAAGAAGAAGCAATATCGTCGTATATGCTCAACTGATGGTTGTACTAATCAGGCTCATGGTGCCATTGTTAAGAAGAAGAAGAAGCAATATCGTCGTATATGCTCAACTGATGGTTGTACTAATCAGGCTCGGGGGAGAAGTGGAGTTTGTACCAAGCATGGGGCAAATAGGAAGACTTGTAGACATGATGGATGTACCAATCAAGTACAGAGTAGAGGGGTATGTAAGCAACACGGTGCCCCGAAGAAGACTTGCAGTCATAAGGGATGTACCAATCAAGTACAGAGTAGTGGAGTTTGTACCAAGCATGGGGCAAATAGGAAGACTTGTAGACATGATGGATGCACAAAGCATATTCAGAAGGATGGATTATGTAGACAACACGGTGCTACGGCTAAACTCTGCAAACATGAGGGATGTACTAATCAAGTACAGAATAGTGGACTATGTAAGGCTCATGGTGCCATTGTTAAGAAGAAGAAGAAGAAGAAGAAGTAGTACACTTATATTTGCAAAGTAGAGGGCTGTACTAATCAGGCTCGGGGGAGAAGTGGAGTTTGTACCAAGCATGGCGCATCTCGGACAAGACACAGTGCCCCAAAGGTGTAAGAGGTGAACAATAACGAAGTTTGCCGATTAATTTGTACATAATATGATAACCTATCTAATCTCAATTCGGAATGATGTATTCCTGGACACATGATATGATTAAACTATTTGGCCAGGATTTCTTCATCTACGTCCCTTAGCAAAAAATGCAAATGAAAATGAATTTTCCAAGGTAAAGCAGTATCCTCCACACACAAAAGTATAGAACACTCCACTGTTATTCTTCCATCTCGGAATACTAATCCTCTTCATACTCTGATTCGTTTCCCTCCTTCATCATATTCTCCATTTCATTTCTTTCCTCATGCAGTATCATCCAGATATTGTTTGTTATCTCAGCTACCTCCATTGCACCATCTCCTAGATGCTTTTGTCGTATGAAGAGGGCTTCCTCAAATGCTGTCAATGCAGGATACCTCTCACCAAGCATCATCCAGCACATGCCAATTTCATTCAATGTAGTACCGCAATCGATATGATTTGGACCAAGTTCCTCACGTTGCCTCACTAAGGCAAAGTTATAGAGTGCCACGGCCTGTAAATACTCTGCCTTGGCTGCCTTTTTCTTTCCCTTACGGATGTAAGTTGCAGTGGAAATCTCCTTCTTGAGGCCTGGTACTTTTGCCGAAGTCTTCTCTGCTTGTTTGGATATGGAAGTAGATGATACAGTCTTGGCTAAAGATGTAGATGAGGCATGCTTCCCTCCATCGGCACCAAAGACCGATGATGTCAGCTTGCCCCAAAAGCCACCTATTCCCTTTACTTCTGCCTCAGCTTCATCGGCCTCGACCTTGATAATAGGGGCGTCTTTCTTTTTCTTTCTACTTCCTCCAAAGAGAGCATCACCGTCTTCTTCATCGTCGTCATCACCATCCATATCAAGATCATCATTCTTGAATGATGGATCCTTCATGGTACTCGACAATGGTTTCCACGTCGGCTTAAGCATTTCTTCCGAACAGCTCTTTGATAACTCTTGATTGATTTCAGTACTACTCTTTGATAAAGCAGACTTATTAGCCCTCCTCGCCGGACGACGTTGTCGAGGCTTGACTGTCTGTGGAACAAACTCAGTATCATCTCCCTTCATGAGTTTAAGCATACTACTCATGATGGGTGCTTCTTCCTTATCAGCTTGATTATCTGCATCGTCGTCGCCAAAGTAATCATCGCCAAGGGAAACAGCACCAACAGACTTGCTGAATCCACGTCCTGATACCCTCTCTTGTATACCACTTTCAACCTCGTATGATAAACTGTTTATCAATCCTATGTCTTCTTCTTCATCTTCTTCTTCATCTTTACTATTCGCCTGTCTCATAGCTTTAGCCTCCTTACGACTATTCCTACGTTCCATAATTCTTCTTTGCAATTCCTGTTCTTCTTCAGTGGTATCTTCCTCATCCGTAGAAGTGGTGGATGAATCATCATCAAACTCAATTGGTGCCGATTTACTATACTGTCTATATAATGCATCATCACCACCATACAGCTCATCCGTGCCTATACGATCCTGCTTAGCCAATCCAACTAATTCATTCATTTGCATACTGCCTCTCCTATTCTCATTTGGCATGCTATTGTGAAGTGCACCGTCTCTACTTCCATCACCCCCTTTCTTACCCTTCTTCTTCTTATCCTCAACAGCAACATAGGAGGATGAATTACACGTACCCTCACTTGAATTAAAACCCTTCTTGACATATGAGGAATGGCTACCATCGGTACTAAAATCACTTAATCTTCGACTACCAGCCATTACAGCCACGTTCGAGCAGTTCAGGTCATCAACTTTATCTCCACCACCACTTGAACCTTCTACTTCAATACTAAAATCACTAATCCTTCTACTACTCTCCATTGAATCGCCAATCTTTAAATCTCTGGAAGACGTGCGTTTAATAGTTTATGAAGATGAAGAGAGATGATATTAACGTATGTTAGTACCATGTGGGATGCAAAGGCAATTAAATAAAGACAAAGCAGGTTCAAATGAAGTAGTCAACTTGTCGAGAGACCTCATATTAAAAAATTGAATTCACATGATAAAACAATACAAACGCGGACTTTCCGAATCGATGTTATAGAACTTTGATGTGATAATCGTTTTGATGAACTTCTCTCTACTTTACGTCTTCCACTACTACCACTACCATTATCAATGTCAGCATCACTTGACTTTAAACTGTTATTATCAAAGTCAACATCATTAATACCCAATTCAGCAATCAATATCTTTGCACTTTTACCCATACTCCCGCCTATTAATCCAGATGAACGTCGTTTTGCAGTAATTTGATGTAATGACTTCTTAGCTGAGGAGATTTGTTTAGTTGACATTGCATCTAATATACGTCGTGTCGATTCTGAGATAGATAATTTCTTGGATAATGATGCTCGTCTGTTAGTTGATGTTGTGCTACTGGTTATTGAAGATTGTATATCTACTACTTTATGTGAGTCGATATCATCTTTAGTTAAATTTTCCATTGTTAAATTGTCAAGATTATCGTTATTAGATACTTCATCAATCATTGATGATGATCGACGGTATGGTACGAGACGATCTGTTAATGATGGACGGTTTGTAGGCTTGTCTTTTGATGATGATGGAGATTGAGGATCTTGTTCTTGTGATTCTGGCACTAGATCTTTGACTGATGCCGGTGAAAGATTGTTACCATTCTCAACCACTGCCGCCGCCATTATCAAATTACTTATATTGTATCAATCTGTCATGTATATACCTATATCAAGTTCAAGAGGTGCTACCTATATAGCTCTTGTTCTTCATGCATACAATATCTTGATCTTACTTTGAGAAGCTTTGGGCTTATCTTTCTGTCGCATCACAAGATTCTCATAATCATGGGGTCATTTGATCAAGAGGATATGATGGTGGAGTGGTTGGAGTACATAATTTAAAGCAGGGCAAGAGATATATGATGTACGAGTATTGATAGGTACAACTAACAGGGATTGAAATCTTCCTCTACTTCCACCGGGATACATTTAGGTATTCCAGTGTACTCTGATAGACAGCTCAATGATTATTTGTATACCGCTACTACTTGATAGATTTACCTAGATATAATGAACTGTTCAAATAAGTCATAACTATCTAGTAGTAATTGTGGTATGATCTTCTATTGGCGGTGGTCTTGTGAGTTTTTGGGAAAAAAAATGCAAAATGCAACCACAAATCTCATCGCGCTATCGACCGCCGCGATCATTCATCATGCTGTCCTCTGCCTCCCTACCCCGTATACGAAGATCGTTAGTATCGTCTCGATCTTCTTCATCTTCCACTTTACTTTGCAAATCCCTAGTGTCGAGCAGAACTGCAATAACTCTTGAATCTCCTCGATCAACGCTATTGCAACACTCCCACATTATACCCAATCAATCATCATATCAAATAAACAATGGTAGTAACAATACTGCTGGTATTATACAAACAAGATATATACATAGTCAACAACAATGTCTAGCTACGCCTAAACTGCTGCTGCAAACTATCAATGATACCCAAAATTGCTTATCAATTCGACAATTTGCAAGCAAATCATCAGATACAGAAGATGATGAAACTACAACAGAGCCCAAGAAGAAGGATTTACGTGAATCAATTGAACGTCTAAAGAAGGAATCATCTGATAGTAGCAGTGACGAATCAGACAGTTCTGGAAAGGAAGAGACAGAGTCAAATCCACATATCGAAAAATTTACCCAATTATCATCATCATTCTTTAATCAAATATCACAAACATGGGATGAATTAATCTCTTCAGGTCAGGCGACCGACATTAACAAGAAGATTGGTACTCCCAACTCATCCACTAACTCAGATGAACCAAACTATGCTAATGATGATGAGGCAGCAGATAAGTATGAGGAATATAAGGGCTCCAAGAATATAATGGTGATTGAGAATGCCGAGGAATTGAGTGCTTGGGAAAGGATGGAACGTAGATTAAGGGATGCTCCTATTATTAGTGGTACGTTGGCATTATAGTGTGTGTTGTGTTGTTTTAGTCTATATGCTTTTTGTTGTATTGTGGTATATTTGTGCACATCTCATGCACTTTTTCTCTCACTCTCTTTAAAACTACACACAATACAAATCCACACAAAAACAGATATACTCGATAAGTCTGAACAAGTATACAAAGAATCAGGAACACAACAAAGAGTACAACAGACCCAACAAAAAATCCAACATTTAAAAGAAGATGCCGAGGAGGCATGGGAAACATCTCAAAATCCATGGATATATCGTGCTTCATCAGTTTATGATACCATCACTGCCGAATCAGAATTTGCAACAGCTACTAAACAATTACAAATCTTAGATCCAGAATTTACATTAGAATCATGGAAACATAATGTAGTCGAGTATACACTTCCCAAAATTATGAATTTATTCCTACAAGGACGGATTAATGAATTAAAACCAATATTAGGTGAGGCAGTATATAATCGATTAGCGGCCGAGGTACGTGCACGTAAAAAAGAGGGTGTACAGATGGATACGAATGTATTGGCTATTATGAATGCTGAGATATTGGCATGTGAAGTTGATGGTGTGAATGTTGAGAAGGGTGATGATCCTATTATATTGGTCCATTTTATGTGTCAACAGA
>Ga0214478_101643_pt1 | contig 10788 bp, 8 predicted proteins | sample M1_20Mar14CPVII9_2_FD_178001 | JGI IMG/M metagenome (GOLD analysis project Ga0214478, IMG submission 178001) | Marine eukaryotic communities from Monterey Bay, California, United States - M1_20Mar14CPVII9sort6BwellD7 | ecosystem: Environmental > Aquatic > Marine > Unclassified | place: USA...
TGAGAGCCCCTAGTAATGTTTCGTAGTGGTTACGATATTCCTTGGCATCAGGCGTTGATGACGAACCATCTTGGTCGACAACAATACCATTCAATTTATTCAAGAACGCATCGGCTTCAACCATCTTCGACTGAGACGATGACGACGAAGAAGAAGCCTGCTCATTAGATGAATATTCTTCCTGAGCTTCCTCATTTATATTTGGTAGCATGGTGATGATATTTACCTTTGCGAAGATCAATTACAAGCCAAAGGTTGATACATCAACGGAATGAGGTAAAGGGTTGAACAAGGTACCGTCTTATTGGGTATATTAATGGTGGGAGTGATTCAACGTTAACAACCGTGAAACAAAACTCTGCCTTTTTGGGAGAGTTTTTGTATTGTTTTTTCAATAAATCAATTTTTAAGCTTCGACTCAATGTTGTGGTGGAGTACTGAGGATAAGATGGATAATGATATGACGACTCTGTTATTCATGTTACCCTAATACTGAGGAAACTCTATATCAACTGATTGTACCCATGAAGTTAAACCTCCCTCGATATTATATACCTTCCCCTTATACTTCGACTCTTGTATAACCCTAACAGCCGCAGCGCTTGCAATACCTCTTCGGCATAGACAATATACCGGTACCTCTCCATTATTTGATAATTCATCAACCACATCAAGTTTGGATTGTAACTGGCCTAATGGCAAGTTGATACTTCCATCTAATGAGCACATTTCATACTGTCGTGGTACCCTCACATCAAGAAGGACATGTGGCACATTAGATTGTCGGACTTCATTATACTTGACACATGAAATTTTGTTCTCTTCCGACAATACATTATCAGGAGGCTTGATGGCACAAACACTTGGTCCACGTACATTCTCTAATGACTTTGCACTATCTTCCATACTCTTGATGGTAGTAACCTCCTCTTCTTCTGAACATACTGCACATTTCTTTCGTCGCGGTGGTTTCTTGATATTCAAAAAGGAACAATTCAATGAATCATACATTAATAACCGATCATGCATAACATTACCAATGCCTGTAATGATTTTGATAACCTCCACTGCTTGAAGTATTCCTATAGTTCCAGGTACCATGCCCAACACTCCATTATCACTACAACTTTTACATCCTTCTGATGGATTCGGGTTTGGATATAAACAGCGGTAGCATGCCGTTCTTTTCTGTGGTGTTTCTTTTCCTTCTCCATCTGACACCTTTTTGGGTTGATAATTGTACACAGTCAATTGTCCCTCGGTACCCATGGCACTGCCGCTAACCAATGTCTTATTTGCAAGTATACATGCATCGTTGACTAAATATCGTGTCAGAGGATTATCACAAGCATCCACAACTAAATCATGCTTTGATACTAATTCCAAAGCATTGGTAGCACTTATAATCACATTCAATGCAGTAACTGATATGGTAGGGTTTAATTTCAGCATGGCCTGCTTAGCTGATAATGCCTTATTCATACCAACATCATTAATCTTCTTAGATGAATTACAATCTTGATGTATAACTTGACGATGTAAATTTGACATTTCAACATTGTCATAATCAACTATAGTTATATGTCCGATGCCACTTGCAGCTAAATAGAGTAAGACTGAGGAACCAATGCCCCCGGCACCAATGACTAAGATGGAACTGGATAGGAGCTTCTTTTGACCCGTGACTCCAAATCCATCACTTAGGAGTAGCTGTCTTGAATATCTTGATACTTGATGTGGCGCAAGAGATTGAATTACATCAATGGATAAAATATCACTGATGTCATCTGTAGCGGAAGTAGTAGACACATCTTGGGTACTACTGCTTAAAGCTGATTGAGCATTGATGCTCTCCTTTTCACTTTCAAATACTTGAATCTTATTCTTCAATAATGCAACCTCCTCTCTTAAAGCAAACACTTCCTCATCAGTATATGTTTGTTCTGGTATAGTAGAATCAATCTGTATACCAACACCTGACCCTGATCGATTCCGTTGCTGTTGTTGTTGACTAACACTCGGTTGTTGAATTGGTGGTGTACCATTATCACCACTATCTAATATATCATTAATATTTGGCGAATGTTGATTCAATAACGATGATGCTGAACGTGACACTCGGGATACTAGGTTGTCAATCATACTACTAATTCTGGTAACTATCGACTTTTTACCAGACGATACTCCTCTTTCATCGGTTTGCTTAACACCAGCTGTTGAATTTTCAAGATTGTTATTAGTTTCACCATCATCAGATAGGCGTGTGCTACGGGGTGATGATACCAAACCACTACCTACCGTGCTATCGGCATCACCTCGAACCGATCCCCATACTGAACTCTTTGCTTGATTACCCTGTATAGAGGACTCGTCCACATCATCTTCATAACTCATAGTTTCAGAGTTAGTTATTTCCCAAGCTGTACTGTATATAAATATGTCGTCTCAGTATGTTGTTGTGATTTGTTGCTGCAAATTTAAAATACCGACACACAATAATTCACTATGTACCATAAATAAAAATTCAAAGTTGTTGTATCTCGATAATAATGTATATCTGTTGCAATAAACCTTACTCGATAAGTTACTCAACTATAAATCATATACTATAATACCAACCAAACAATAGGATGGGATGTAGACTTCCGGCACTGCCTACAACTCTCAATCAATCTATCTCCTCTTTCAACTCTCATAACTCATAATTTTATCACTTATGTACTAAGGTAGGTTCTTATTATAAACTTTTCTCAGTATCAGCCTCAACTACTCATTTTTTCTCCTCCACAAATAAACTTAAGTTCAACGTTACTATCTGCAACCAATATCATAGCCCTCTCTCATAGCCACAAAGCTCCCCAATACTACTGAGAATAGCATCCTCTTTAGCCGTACAATCCAGCGAAAGAACAGTTATTATACTATCAGTTCTTTTCATCAAGCAGTAAACTTTTAAAAGTTCATGAGCAAGTTCTTAACAAAAATTATATATCACCATCCAACTACTTCGTCTCATTTTACGACGGGGTATCAAATATATAAATCACCACTAAATATAAACCAAAGAATTAATTGTCAAGATGGTCCGCGGCGGACAAATTGTTAACATTTCAGGAGCCACACCAGTAAGTACAAAAAAATATGTTCATATGATGTGTCTGTTTTTTTTATTGGATGGGGTCTCGATATTATATAATTACCAACCAAACCATATGTATATAGGTGGATGATCCCGAGTACCGTTATAAAATGCCAGTTGTATTTGGAAAGTTGGAAGGACGTGGTAATGGTAGTAAGACTGTTATCCCAAACATTTCTGATGTTGCACTTAGTTTGCATCGTGATCCTGGAGAGGTTAATAAGGTGAGATATATGATGTGATTGGTATTGCAGTTTATATGTGAGATGCCTGTATTCAATGTTGTCTTGTATTCCATTGCTAATAAATCTATTCACACGTATACACACCATAGTTCTTTGGATGTGAACTTGGTGCACAAACTACATACAATGCCGAGACTGATCGTGCAATCGTTAATGGTCATCATACCGATAAGGTATTGCAAGATATGATACACAAATACATTGAAAGTTTTGTATTATGTCCCAATTGTGGCTTACCTGAAACTGAGTACAAGATTAAGTCTGGCATCATTTATCACAAGTGTGCCGCTTGTGGTAATAAGGATATGGTTGATATGACACATAAGCTTTGTACCTACATTATTGCTACGGATAAGAAGGCTAAGGCTGAGGCGAAGAAGAAGGACAAGAAGAAGGATAAAAAGAAGGATAAGAAGGGAAAAGACGGTAGTGATGGTAGTGGGGATGAGAAGAAGGTACGTACTATAAAAGTGTAGTTGTGGAGTAGTTTCCATGCGAACATGTGCTAACTTGATCTTTTGTAATGCTTTGCAATATTGAACAGGAGAAGAAGGAGAAGAAGTCTAAAGATAAGAAGAAGGAGAAAAAGGACAAGAAAAAGGTATGTTTTAGTGTGTTATTGTTTAGTTCAACTACACACACACATCTTATGCTGAAAATATAATACTATCATATCTCAGGATAAAAAGTCCAAGGAATCTAAAAATTATCTCGAGGATGCCGTCTCTGGTGACAAGGAGGATGACTTTGGTTCAGATGCTAACAATGAGCCTACTGAGCATGTTGATGATGCCAACGCTATGGGTGAGTGTTAATCTGTTTGTTTCGCCTCAGTTATTGCCTCCTATCCCATTTCTCATGCATCCGTATCGCCTCCTTTGCACATCCCATTCATGCAGCCCTTGCCATTGAGGGTACCAAAAAGTTCCTCTCTGAAACATCTCCCGATGCCACCCCTTCTGCTATTGCCGAGAAGGTCGTGAACGAACAAATGGCATCTGGCCTCAAGTCTCAAGACAAAATCCACATCTTCATCCGTGCTGCCTTTAACCTCGACTTTATCAAGGAAAAGCAAGTTGAAGCACACGCTCCAACCATTTCCAAGATTACTCAGGGAAAGAATGTTATGGAACGTCATCTAATCTCCGCCTGTGAGGGACTGTGCGTCGACCATCCAAAGAAGTTTGCAGTACTCATTAAGCAACTTTTTGACGAGGAAGTGCTTGAGGAAGATACCATCCTTGAGTGGGCAGGCGAAGGTCGTACTGATTACACCCTCGCCAGTGTTGATGAAGATCAGCGTTGTGCCATGCGTGCAGAGGCTGAACCCGTCGTTGTTTGGCTGATGGAAGATGATAGCTCGGATGAAGATTCTGATTAGACTTAGTTGCAGTGTTTAAATGTATGTTATAAATTTGAGTTGGTCTAGGATCTATATGGGGTACCGAGAACCTTGTTGTTGATCTAGCTAGAGAAATAAGATTAACTTGATTTGAAAGTATACTTACGCTCCAAGGCCTTGAAATTGTAAAAACAACCCCTCACTATCCATTCTATAATAACATAGAGAAAGGAGCACCCATCACCTGAAGTAATGAGTTGACACAACTCACATATCACTAACCCCCCAATCCAGAACAAACCAAAAGCACCTATAGATTAATCAGCTGCCTAAACTTAAACGTAGAGAGGTGCTTATAGTCTCTGCAAAATAATCCAATCTATAATTACCTTGCATACCAAATAAGTAACTCCACACACTATCAACAACAATCAAACAATATTAAGGCAACATATAAATTTCCTTTAATACTCCCAATCCATCTCCCCCACTCTATAAGGAGAAGGTTGGTGCTACACCTCCCTGCCATTTTAATAGACATCAGGAGGTCTTGGTGGAAAATTACTTCCCATGAAATCACTGCCACCAACAGTATTAGCCTGCAATTGATACTGCAAACTACGATTATGCTGTTCTAATCTACGAATACATTCCTCAGCATTCACCTTATATTGTCTTGCATTCTCTAACTCTACATTCATTTGATTACCACGTTCTTGTTGAATCGTCACGGCTCTTTTTAATATCTTGTTTTCATGCTCAACTTTTGCGTTTTGGGTGGAGAGTTGTTGTGCTGTGGATTGAATTGTTTCCTTTTCAGATTTTAGACGTTGAATTTCAATGGATTGTTGGTTTACCAGTTGTTCTAATTCTTGTACCTTTTGTGCAGAGGGTGATGTAGCATCACCACCGTGTTGACCTGACGTAGTACGAGTGCGTTTAGATGATGGCAATGCTGCCGTGGAGGATGACGCTATGAATTAACAATAAAATACATAACATTGCAACAGATATTATTAATGTGAGTATTCATATATACAGTAAATAATATACAATATAAGAGGGCAGTTCCGTATCAGAAATAATTTACCTGTACCTTCGTGGAGAGGTTTTGTTGTTGTAGCAAATGGTGATAAAGACCAATTCTCCTTGGATTGAAATGTAGTAAAGTTATTATTATTCTCTGCTGCTGCTGATGTATCATTAAATCTCTTTCTTCTCTTTGTTGCCTGGAAGGTATAAGAAGAACTACAGTCCATATTTTGGTCTTCGGAAGTTGCTGCCGAACAAGAAGTTGGTGAGAATCGACGCTTTTGATTTGACCGTCCCAAAAGAGAAATGGGAGGTGAATTATTATTAATTATATCCATTTGTTATCACGTTATTTAATTAATATAATAAGGAGGAGAAGAGGCTTGGTAGGAAGTGATGTTGTTCCTTTTCCTAACAAAATTATCGGTAAAAATGAAATTTAATATAAAGTTTCGAGACGTGTGAGAAGTTTCTTGGAAGATAGCTCTCCTGAATTCCTTACTTGTCGTCCTCCATTTGCCGCAACTGTATTATTTGAAGACAGTGGAAGGGCTCAAGGACACGGTTTCTTAATTTTTGAAAGCTCTAGACTTCCTCACGAAAACATAACATTAGCATTTGCCCGCCAAAAACTATAGTCATGTGTAAGCTTTAATGATTGGCATTATGTTGATACTCGGAGAATGATCTAAGTAGTATGTTTTACGGTTATGACTAATTCATATCAGCCATTTATATTTGCACAAACATAACCCCGTCTCATACCTTCAATATTTACATTCCAAACCCCCAATGATGTGAAGTGATGCATGTATACTCTAGAAGCTATGAACCAACAGCCATTGATCAATATCAATGAAATCCTTTAACCAACACTAATCGTTTGCTCTATACCTATATCCATACTCCATAACATACTAATCAAACACCCCATCTATCTATTGCTGCTTAATTTGTATGTCTAATGTCATTGTACTACTGCATCCACTAACAACCAACTAATAACTAACCCCACATAAATTTAGCATTGTGTATACACTTAATATCCAACCCCAAAGCATACACACAAATACTATCCCCAATAACTTTAGCACTCTTCTTGACTCTTCCTAACACATTGTCGTACCTTCTTCTTGAATGCAGGCTTGTCATTCCTCCACATAATAGCAGCATCCAAATTCGCCGGACTTTCATCATTCGGATCACTCAACATGGAAATAACCGAAATCAAAATCTGTTCCACACCTAAAATTGGTCTCCATCGTTCATCGGCAGTTTCATGTGGATTATGTTGATCCTCACCAGGGTCATGTAAAATTGAAATACAAACCTCGCCATTCTCATAAATATTTGGATGCCACATTTCAGATGAGAATGTCATTTTAGGAGGCTTGTTTGGAAAATCTTTTGGAAAGACAAGACGTGCCTTGAAGAAACCACCCTCGTATAGTGTACCGTCCGGTCCCATAATTAGGATTTCCCAATCGTAGACATTACTATCATCGGTTAGACCTACTGATACTAAATCGATTGGGTTCTTATTTAGCTCTGTATATATGTGTATGTTTTGTATATTTTGTATTAATATCACAGTAGTATTAACACCATTATCCATGGCATTTGTATTATCCATGAGAGGTATTAGTATTGTATAAATAAGAAATAATAGAAATCATTTTTTTTGTGTGGTTCACCAATGTGCCCCAACAAAATTATATACTTACCAGTGAGCTGTCTCTTGAGTAGTTCTGCTCCGTAATCCGACATTGTGTTCCTCTTCTAATATGTCGTTCTATATATACAATACAGGAAAGGGCCGATATCAATCGTAGTAAAGAGACGGTGCAGGTCTAGTCTGAGATTATTGTGTTTGTGAGGTATATCCCATTTAACACTAAAAGACTCCCAATTATACCTAATTACTATTTTATGAGTGTGCATGTGATGCTGATATGAATAGATGTGTATTAACAACCACTCAATGGTATAAAAGCACACATACTATGAATGGTAACCTTTCAAAGTAATAAGGTTCGGTTTTCGTATGTTTAATGTATAAAAGCACAAATATTATGGCAACCTTTCAAAGCTACCTAGATGATGTAAAATCGAGTACTGCTTGTTGTCGAGCTGCAAGTATACTAATACCAACATCAAGTGAAACAAACAACATACTTCGTCAATTGAGGCAATGGAATTGGATATGTGATTCTGTCTTGATACGTCCGTGGAGAAGTAGTAGTAGTGATAATATATCATTACATACTGATACTTGGTATTATCAATGTCTCCCTACGGAAGATGAGTTGCAATACTTGCAAAGAAAGTATTCAATACCATTAACATCAGATGATACATCACTGCAAAAGAAGTTAGTACAGTATCATACACATGCAAAGAGTTTGATAGTTCCATTAACGGATGATGCAACCGCACTTGTACTTCGTGTATTATTCGACATACCATACAATCAAGATATTTACAACATATCAGATGCACTAGATGCAGATCAATATCAAAAGATAGAAACAATACATAAGTGGATATCTACAAGTTCAATCATGGTCATACACAACTGTGATGGCAATCAACTGATATCACTCTCAAAAGAAGTTGATTCATTTCCAAAACCTCAATCTACTTCTACCATTCCAAATGACGAGCAATTTACATTTGTCGATCTGTTCTCTGGAGTAGGCGGCTTTAGAATAGGATTGGAAGCACTTGGATGCACATGTATTGGTAGTTGTGAGATTGATCAATATGCTAGAGATACATATAGACAAAACTTCTTTCAGAAGGAGAAGGATAGTAGTCAGAATAGAGATGAGTTCTATGTCAATGACATTACTAGATTAGAGATACCAGCTGATACTGTCGATGTACTTTGTGGTGGTTTCCCTTGCCAGTCATTTTCAACAATGGCAAGCTTCTCTGATAGTACAAGACAAGGAGGTCTTGATACTCCGCACAAAGGAAGGCTCTTCTTTCACCTACTCAGAATATTGCGAAAGTCTCGACCAAAGCTATTTGTCTTTGAAAATGTAAAAGGCTTAATGAAAGTTGACAATGGAGAGCAGTTTAAGATGATACTACAACTATTGTCAGAGTCTGGATATAAGGTTATTCATGTCTTGGTCGATACTTCTTGGTTTCTACCACAAAGAAGAGAACGCATCTATTTTATTGGCATACGATTAGATTTGATCAATGAAGAAAAAGCTGAATGGTTAAACAATTTGAACCTAGAGGAAGAGATACGAAGAAAGTATCAACTATATGGAAATGATATCGTAGATGAGACACGTCTGAAGAGTCTCAATCAGTCGTCTCTACTTCCTTCACGCCTCGGCGACATCCTTGAGTGCGATGAAACGGTATCAAAACATCATTCACACTGTTTTCTAGCTCCTTCACAATGGCAAAAGGTCAGGTGTCAAGGATACATGCAACTACATAGAGATGGATCAGGTCAGTTAATAACAAAGGGTGTTGCAGTTGCCCAAACATTAGTATCATCATACCGATCTTCATAGTGAGCAGAGATATTTTGTTATTCTGTACATATCGCATACTTTGAACTGCTCAAGCTTTCTTACCCACTTCTCAACATATCAAAAACAGCCTATTACACTCCCAGTTTATAGTGCCGAATGATAGTGTATATCTTTTGGAACAAAGAACAAAGCTAAAAGTGGATACATCAAAGGAAGCCACAGAAGATGACAAACAACAGTGTCATGCTATAGCTGTTAGAGCTATTGAAAAGGATGCAAACACGAGTACCAATGAACAAACATATCCTCGATTTATGACACCTAGAGAGTGTTGCAGGCTTCAAGGGTTTCCAGAAGACTTTGTGATTCCTAAAGAGAGGCATTTGATATCTCAATTTTATCGCCAGGTTGGCAACGCAGTTTCTGTACCTTGTGTTGTGGCAGCTGCGGAGATATTTGTCTCTACTTTTCTTAGTAAGGGCAACAAAGAGCAACACACCAGTAATGCAGTGTTTGATGCAATAATGAAGGCTAGCCCAAATAAAGACAAAGTGATGGCTGCCATACATAGGAAGCAAGCAACTATAACCAACGAGTCTTAATCATCTTTGAAACTGCACTCTCCTTGGTTGTGCATCTCGATCATCAGTTGTAACACTACTAAAGCCCCAAAACGATTTGGGCCTATCAAGATCATAATCATTCTCGTCTGATCTTTGATTCACTTTTCGAAACTTCCAGCCCAAGTGATCATGGCATATAGCACAGTATGATATTTGCCAACTATATCCAGGGAACCAACTGTCCTTTGTTTCAGGTTGCCCAAGTAATTTGTCTATATCTCTCAATGTCATCGTGTGATGAATAATTCCATGACAATTGACATATGCACCTGCAGTCCCTTCTGAGCCACCGACTGAAAAGATTTGCCTCATTTGACTAATTGTAGCTCCGCAATGTTTACACCTTATACTTGACTGCTCTTTCTTTCTCTTCTCGAGCTTTTTGAGAATAAATCTTAGTCGATCAATAGTGCAGATCATTTCAAGCATATCCATACGCTCATTAAACGACAATGGGACATTAGAAGCTAACCAATCAGAGAATGTAGAAGGATCTACAACTTGAAAAGGGATCTTCTGTGTCTCGGTATTTGATGTATTGTCAAATCGTAATCCAGCAGCAGACTGCAGTATGTCACAAAGCCCTTTGAACTGTTCCGTGTCTTGAATCAACTTGCATATCTTTCGACAGAGCTTACAAGGCCATATTGTTTGATAGGCAAATGTCGGTAGAGAGGTAAGACTTGATAAACTCTGTATTGCTTTGGTATCATAATCTGTTATACCGACCATCTCTTCCTCTGAATTGCGCTCTTCATCACTATGTTCTTTAAAAGAATCACTGCCAATGAAAGATCGGTATGATGATACTAATGTTTGGGCAACTGCAACACCCTTTGTTATTAACTGACCTGATCCATCTCTATGTAGTTGCATGTATCCTTGACACCTGACCTTTTGCCATTGTGAA
>Ga0214478_101644_pt1 | contig 10785 bp, 6 predicted proteins | sample M1_20Mar14CPVII9_2_FD_178001 | JGI IMG/M metagenome (GOLD analysis project Ga0214478, IMG submission 178001) | Marine eukaryotic communities from Monterey Bay, California, United States - M1_20Mar14CPVII9sort6BwellD7 | ecosystem: Environmental > Aquatic > Marine > Unclassified | place: USA...
GGGAGGTGGAGTTATTGCAGTTGGCAGCACCTGTAAGATTTGCCCCGATTCTACAACTCAAGGTATTCTTTCGTGGGTAGAGATAGAGGTAAATATCGAGGGGACAGTAACTGAGACGACATGTGGTGAACTTGATTATGGATTATTCTTGTCTATAACAAAAGACAGTGAGGTCTGTGATGCTGTGAAATTGGAGCACTCTAAAGCTTGTTGCTATACATACCCACAAGAACAGTGCAACTTGTGCCGGAAAGGTTCAGTTTACCACAATGTTCGAACTGAACTGAATGTAACCATGCCAGATGGTACCATGGCATCATGCGGGTTGGTAGATAAAATGTTAGCACCCGAAGAAACGAGTGGTAAAAAGTGTGTCACAACACAAGACGCATTGTTTGATGAGTGTTGCTATCGACAGTGTAGTCTATGTGGTGGACAGGGATTGAAATGGTGGGTCGAATTTGATAATGAAGAGGATACTAATCGCAGGATTCAAGAGAATACTGATGAGGAAGGAGACGAGAATGAAGTGGAAGAGATAAAGACGTGCTCCACTATTGATGCATCTCTTTATTCAGATTTTATTGAAGCGGATACTGACGAATGCTCTGAAATCAAGTCACATTACTCTTCTGATTGCTGTTACACATTTCCAACCAATGCATGTGGCCTTTGTAAGAAAGGAGACACGTCACTGACCCTCCTCTGGGCTGAAGAAGTTGAGCATGAAGGCAAAACCATCTCTTGTGGAGTGGTTGATAATATTTTGAATGCCGAGGAAGATGGTAGTCCGGTTTGTGATGCCGCTAAAGATACCCACTTTGATTCATGCTGTTTTGACAAGTGTAGTCTTTGTGGCGATGATGCACAACTAGCCTGGGACTTTGTTGTTGATTACTACAATGATACTACCAAAACTTGCGGTGATATTGAAGCTATCTTTGCTGCTAATGAGGTGAAAACAAACTCAAAAGAGTGCAGTTCTGTTAAAATTGAGTATCAAGACCTCTGCTGTTTTACACCTCCAGTTGCTCCATGTGAACTCTGTCCCGAGTATGTTCGATGGGACGCGGTCGTAGAGTTCGGTAATGATGAATCGACTTGTAAGAATGCCGCTGACATGTTGAGAAGAGAAGAAGAGTTTAGTGATACATGCTCCACTACAAGAGAAGAAATAGGAGAAGCCTGTTGCTATGAATTGTGCGACATTTGTGGAGAAGAATTAGAGCTAGATTGGGATGCTGTGGTGGAATATGAAGGAGATCGAATTAACTGTGGTGATTTCAAGCCAATATTTGGTCGAAATGAGATTGAAGAAGGGAAAGAAACTTGCACTACTATCAAGGATACATATCGTGACTTTTGTTGCTATACTCCGCCAAGTGTCCCGTGTAACTTGTGTGAGACTGAAACAGACTTTCTAGATGCCTACTCTGATGTAGAGGTTGATTTCTGGGGCTCAATAATGAACTGCTCTGATGTATAGTAAGTGTGAATTGTGTTAGAGTCGTAATGAGATTATTTGTTCTGTATATCTAACACCATCTTTCTTGACTCTCTCCATATCATTAGTGATTACCTCATTCGAAGGATTGAGTCTGATAGTGATACGTGTTCATCCGCAAGAGATGAAATCCTCAATGATTGTTGCTATAAGAAATGTTCTATATGCAGTGGAACTCAAGTACAAGATTTTACTCAAGACATCGAACTTAATGATGAGATTATTTCATGTCTACAGCTACATACAGTTCGAACATCTGATATTGCCAGTAACTCAAGTGATTGCCAATCTATGCAATCTCAGTTTTCCGATACATGCTGTTATGATGCACCTGAGACTCCATGTAAACTGTGTACAGAAGGTGCAGTTCGAAAAGACCTTGAAGTTGATTTCAATGGTGGAACAGAAACTTGCGAGCATGTTTCAAACTTTCTAGCAAATCGGGCTAGTAACGGCACAGATGAATGTACAGCATCAAAGGTTGAATATCAAGAGTTCTGCTGTATGGACAAGTGCTCTCTCTGTCAAACAGAAACTCAACGAATTGACTGGGATGCATATGTCAAGTTCGAGGGGAAGGAAGACGTATCGTGTGGAAACTTTGACTGGTACTTCACTTCAAATTCTATAGAGAAGGGGACAGAAGAATGTACTACTTTACAGCTTGAGTTTGGAGAAACTTGTTGCTATGAGCCAATTGATTATTCTGTAGCCGCGTGCTCACTTTGTAAAAGAGGTGAAGCATGGTATGATATCAATGGAGACGTTGAAGTATACTTTGAAGGGTCGAATAAAACATGTACAGAAGTTAGCAACTCTCTCTTTCGTAAAGCTGAAGATGATAGTGGATTCTGTGAGGCTGCACGTAACGAGTACTTCTCTTCGTGTTGCTTTGCAAAGTGTGATATTTGTCAAGGAGCTAATCTTGATGCCAATGTTGAAGTTGCATACGACGGAACTCCTGCCACATGTTTGGAATTAGGACTGCGCTTTGCTGCCGACGTTATAATGGACGATTCTGAAGAGTGTGATGAAGCAAGACAAGTTCTATTTGAACCGTGTTGTTACATTAGTCCAACTGAACCTTGTATGCTTTGTTCTAATCCATCTGGTCAAGGTCAAGGAAGTGTTCGTGATTACAGTGTGAACTTTTATGGCTCTACTACAACTTGCTCAGAGTTGAATAGCTTCATGGTATCGAGAGAAGAGGAGGTAGGATTCATGTGTCAGGCGGCAAAAGCAGATTTGCAGGAAGAGTGCTGCTTCTCGGAGTGCAGTATTTGTGGTACTGATGGTAATCTTTACTGGGATAATCCTACCACCTTTAACGACATAACTTTTGCTTGTGGAGAATTAACCTGGATCTTTTCAGGACAGAGGGTAGAGGAAGGGTCTGAGGAATGTAATCAAATGCAGGCTAATTACTATGATGACTGCTGTAATGGTCCATCCGACATGATACCAAACGCAGGGAACAAGTGTGAGCTGTGTCAATCCTCTGGAAAGGATTATTATGCTCAAGTTACATATGATGGCAAAGACATGACATGTCTAGAGCTTGATTCAATCTTGTTACAAAAAGGAGTCTTTGGAGATTCTGCCCAGTGTAGTCAAGCAAGGTTGGAATACTCAAGTTTCTGCTGTTACATACCTCCGGAGAGGCCTTGTAGTTTGTGTCAATCAGGACAAGAGACATACGCCGTTTCGGATCAAGCTATAGTATTCAATGGCGCTGATACAAACTGTTATGCCATTTACAATTACCTCTGGACAAGACTTGAAACAGACGATGATGCATGTCTTGTAACCCAGAATGATCTGTTTGATAAATGCTGTTACAATAAATGCAGTATCTGCCAAGATTATCAACTAGATCAGGAAATGATGGTGACACATGAAGGAGTGCAAATGGGCTGCTCGGAGATTGAAAATCATTTCATTGGGCTGAATGAAATTACTCAGGAAAGTGAAGAATGTGCACGCATCCAACAACAGCATTGGAATTCGTGCTGTTATGATATACCATGCGATATTTGTGGTGACTATGAACTTCTAGTAGACAAGCCCATGACTTATATGGGTGTGGAAAGAACATGTGGAGACTGGTCGGTATTGGCAGAACGAGAGTTGAGTCAAAGTGATGTTTGCAAGGCAACGACAGGAGATTTACTTGATACATGCTGCTTCAAAGAATGTACTTTATGCAAAGATCGAAGCAAGGCGATCAATTGGAACCATCCCTTGACATACGATGGACTTGCCTCGACTTGTTTGGATGTTTACATGAATCTACGAAGTGAAGGTATACAAGATGGTGATGATGTATGTCAAAGTGTTCAATTCACAGTTGCACACGAGTGTTGTTTTAAGATACCGACCAATCAATGCTCGTTATGCCAGAGCCAAAATGGGACATATCTCAACACCAATTGGAATAGTGAGGTAGAGTACATAGGAGAAAGTTTAACTTGTGGAGATGTCAATGCTCTACTAAGTGCAGAAGAACTTGACGGTCTACTTTGTCAATCAGCAAGGGAAGATCTCTGGAACCAATGTTGTACACCACAGGAAGGTGGAAATACAGGAATGGGTGGAATATTACCACCATTGACTAATGACATCTCTGATGGTAGTAGTAAAGAGTCAACCGGTCAATCTGGTTGGGGAAACAATGGTGGATTTGATAGCAATACCTTTTTCAGACGTAATGGGGCTACGAGCTCAAGCTCAGTACATATATTGACATTAGTGGTGCTATTCGTCGCAAGTTTAATGATGTAAGGAGAGAAGAGAATAACATAACATAATCATATTGAGTCTATTCTATTTTAGCTCATTGTGTAGTCAGCTTGAAGCTCCTTTCATTCTTCTTTGTATCTGAGACTAGTAGTTATCTACCTTTTAAGTACAATGTGTATATAATATTGGGTATGTTTGTATATTTGTGTCAACTAATATGTCATCAACATTTCAAATAGTTCTCAATAGTATTTGATAACAACCGTATCCTCACGGTAGCACCAACCTTATGATGTATTGCATCCTCTGTCGTAGCGCACTCTTCTATATCATGATCGTTATAAATACCCACTGTTAATACAGTATTACCATCACTCGTTTTAATACCATCATGCTGTTGTACGCTACTAACAAACTCTACCATTTGTTCGTTTACATACTTGGATCCGACGTCTGTAAATTGCGCATATTTGCAATACTTGTTTAAATCATCTGTACTAATTGATAAATCTTTGGCCAATGGTTCTAATCTTGATACACAATTCGCCAATGTAACATTATCAAACTTTGAATACAAAGTATCTCCTGTTAACCAATCTCCTGTTCGGGCCGAGCCACATATAAAGTTTGCCGTTTTGAATAGTAATAGTTTTACATTGTTCTTAATTGCAAAGTCATATACTCTTTGCAGCCATGACTCTTTGTAGTGCAACCATCGCAAGATTAGAGGAGAGTCAATTACACTTGGGCACATTTTCTCTGAGTAACCACATAAATGGAACCAATGAAATGCCATATTAGCAACAATAATATCCGGTTTCATAACCTCAGCATCAGTAAACATCTTATCAACAGCCTGCTCAGTCTTACCATGCATATTCCCATGCATGCCAAACCAAGCAAATTGCATTTTATCATTCTTAAACGGAGGCACGGGATCAATACCCTGTATCATAAATTGTCTATTATTCTTAACAAAGTTATTAGCCACACCTCTATCCTTCATATTGTAATATTCAACATCTATACCTTTATTGACATTCTGTTGATGATGGAGCATACTGCTAAAGTATTTACCTAACCAATATAATGTACTGTCTCCTAAGAAAGCTAGTTTGTCTCCATTGAAGGATGATAGATGCAATCCTGGCATATGAAGTTTATTTCCGTCGTCTATTGTAATGTTATGATCAACCATTGCATTATGCCATGAATTTTCATTAATCTTTGCAATGAGTTTGTTTATGTTGCAGTATGTTACTTCACTACATGAATTTTGTATACTACACTTTTGCTGCTTATTATTATTACCTTCTTGTAGATCGAGGTGTGTTAAGAATGGCTCACTACTACTACCGCTTCCGCCATTACTATTCATTTGACTTTGCAATATAGTTGTGATAGTTATAACATAACTAAAGAGTAGGAGGGCCGCTCGTCGAGCCCTATGGGCTTGTACCATCGTCTGTAGTCTATATTCTATCTAAGGAAGGTAACTAAGTGTGTGGTGCTTTTATAATTTGTGTATCGTAGATATCGAAATATGAATAGTACGGATAATACCACTGAAATGCTTTGCAACAAGTAGAGCACCGGCTAGTAGTATTGTTTGTAATTTAAAGTGGTTATTTTATCTACTACTAATAATTGCAGTTGCAACATATACATTGTTGCATAATCTGACACAAAATTGAGTGTTGCACACCGCCCCAACCAATGCATAATTAGAGTAAGAACATAAAAACAACTTATTATATATTGAATATGCCGCGCATTGGGGCGCGGCGGATGCATGGTGGCGAGCACCATGCATCCAAACCATCCAATACTTCCCTTCATATGTCTTGCGAACCTAAATTGTACTATAACTTCTCATAACGACTCATATCATATGTGTTGCATTGCAATCATCATCGTTGTCATCGTCGTCATCTATGACTACATCATTATTAATTTCAACCAATCCATCCGTAGTATACTCATTATTGTTGCCTTCAATATCAACAACACCGCCGGCACCTAACCCGCGTCCTCATCTACATCTTTTGTATCAACATTGTCGATGGGGCTGTTCTTTACAACACCATCACCACCGCCGCTATTATTGAGACCTAATTTACTGGCTGCCGCTTCAGCCTGTTCCTTTTGGGCCTTCTTTTGCGCTTTATTTGCCACATATTTTCTCTGCCTCAAACGCCCCTTTTCTCGTATATCATCTAACTCTTTATCACTTAAAGATTTCTTAGGATGCTTTTCCCTATATCTTGCTGACTTTTCTCTATTTTTCCTCTTCCTCTTCTCTTCTGTTGTCTCCGGAGTATTTGTCTCTGAGATATCACTACAACCAGCCATGGATACATCACTCATCTCGGCATTATCATAGATTATCATGATAGAATCACCAGTTGACACTTACTTTGACACCTTATCTTTCTTTGTACGTCTTGATAATCTAAACTCACCTAAGTTCAAGTTGATAAAACTCTACTTAAGGTTTAGGTAACCTCATTTTTAGATAGGTGTCCGCATTTTACCTCATACCCCTTTTGGTGTAGTTACAAGGTTTCCCGATTTTTTTTGCGCTCGGGGGCCCTACCCCTCGCTAAATGGTTTGTGTCGCCTCAAAAGAGTGGGGGTGCAGGCAAATTCAACAAGATATAGCTATGGTATAGGTATGATTACCGGCCATCCTCCGGGTCGAAGTACGTACCATAATATGTCAATATCGTTGGGACTAAAAAGCGAGCAAACTACCTAACAACACTTGCTCGAGCGAGTGTTGAACCTCATACTCATGCAACTTTACTTAACATCTCTAGCCGGCCAGTTGTTATTACAGCCTTAACGTCTATTTTTACAAACGGTATACTTTCGTTATTAATAGGATAGGGATACCCTATTATATTGACGTAAATTTGCACACATCTTGTGCTCATACATTTTCAACAAGGTGCACCTAAACTTACCACACAAAGCAATAGAAGTTGATATTAAGATGAGCAATAACGGTAATACAAAGAAGCGTAGGGTGGGAGGCGATGGTGCCCGAGTATCTATTGATGGAGGTGGTGAGAGTAATTCCGCTTCAGAACTAGCCGCAATTAAATCAATGATGCAAGAATTAGTACAACAAAATCGTACACAAACAAACATGATTAATAATATGCAAGGAAAGATTAATGATATTCAAGAGGAAATTACACAGCTATCAAAGAAATGTATGAGTCAAAATCGTACACAGACAAGCATGATGCAAAATATGCAAGGAGATATTACACGGCTAACAAATAGGTGTGATAGGATGGAAAGAGATAATAAAAGATCAGTACTTAATATGAACTCACGGTTTGATGTTGTGGAGGACAAATTAAAGTATCATGACATACTATTGCAAAACCAAAAGTGGAAGTATTTAGTGCCTAGACCACCCGATGAATATTGGTCAAGAACTGATGTAGACGATGAGGAAGTTGAAGATTTCTTAAACCAGATCAAGAAATGTACAGAGGAAATGAGATATGGTAATGGAGATGGAGATATTGAGCTGGATGCTCAAGTTCTATATCATGAGGAGCTTCTACCTCATTGGAAAGAGTTTGCAAATGCCTTAGAACAGTATAGTTTTTATCTGAACCATTCAGTGAATAAGAGAGACGACTCAAAACTACGATTAGGTGACGTGGATCTACCAGAGGATGTCATCAATCTTCTATCCCAAGCTCTTAAATCAACACATTTCCATAGGATTGTTTTGACTAACAACAACCTTGGTCAGAGAGGTTGGGATTTTGCTTTGAATTCTTTGGAGAACAACACCATTATGAAAGAACTATGCCTTGAAGACAACCCTATCAACAGTATGAAAGATATTGAGAGACTCTGCCAAATAGTGAGGAGACATCCTTCCCTTAGAATTTTGACACTTTGCAATTGCAAAGGCGTAGATATTAATGGATATGAAATGCTAAAAATAATCATGAATGCTGGTAAAAGAAAATTGGAGCTTATTGATCTGTCCAATAATAGTATCAGTACCGGGGGTAGTGTATTCATTTCAGATTTCTTGGCAACTAATCCTAAAAAAATGGAGTCTTTGTTTCTAGAGGGGAACCAGCTTGATGATAATGATGCCATTGGTATTGCAGGGGCACTAAAACAAAACACAAATTTACGTTTCTTGGATTTGACAAACAATATCAACATAACAAGAACAGGATGGATGGCATTACGAAAGACAGAGTTTGATGATACGAGTTTGAATGCTGCCTCTGACTGTAATCATTCGTGTAATATCAAGTATCCATCAGATGAAGAAGACGAAAACAATATGATAGTAGGATTGGATACTAGTGAGATGAACGGTGACCGCAACTGCAATAATGCATTTCATCCACATTTTGTCAGGCAGAAGAAGATCTACTCAATACTCTCCTCCAGAAATCGCGACTGCTCAAATGTTGAGCACTTTGATAATGTCCCTGTTGAGCTACTACCAGATATGTTGTACACTATTAAGGAATACTCCAATTACCCTGATGGAGATAACAATATGAGTATAAGCAAAGTCAGAGGACATGTCAGCCCTCTTTCACTTGTATATGAGGTATGTCGACATTGGGAGGAATCTCTTGCTGCTTTTGAGGCGCTTAGTTCATAGTCAGATGTTGTGTAGTGTTAACGTTTGAGTAATGGCAACATAGATACAACAACAAGACTTTTCTTCTAGATTACTTTCTATGGATTATAAATCTTTGACAAATACTCTAGCTAAGTATCCCTCAAAACTGTAAGCTTCCTCTCATCATTTCTACTCTTACTTCCAAGCAACACTGTAGAGAAGATACCAAGAGGTTAGAATATCATGGTGAGAGAATGCTCAGTTATTGATACAAAGAAACAAATTGCAAAATAGACAACTTACTCGAAACATGAACTGCCTTTAATGTAGACACATCCTCATCATCAACTTTAATAAGCTTATCCCCAAGCTTTATCCTTGTCTTGATAGGGCACTCTTGTTTAATATCACTCACAAACGCGCACCCACCCTCGGGTGGTGAGTCAACAACTATACCCAACTTGCCGGGAGGTGCGATGATCTCGAATATCTCCCCGGGTGTATTAATATCAAAACCAGCACCACCGCTAGTGCTAGTAGCTGGCGTAGTATCATTCGGGGTTACTTCAACACCGCCGCCGGCACTAATATCAACAACTCTCTTGATTGATATCTTCCTTGACTCTTGTCCACTCTTACTACCCAATAACTTGCTGACATTAATAGCTGTCATTCCTCTAACATCTTCATCGTCTACGGCCAAGACCTTATCACCTAGTAGTAGTTTGTTAACTAGTGGACTGTCATCACGAATCTTGAATACATATGCAGGGCCAGTTTCGGGTGGCTCTGGAGTGACTAGGACAACTCCCAGCTTCCCTGCTGGTGCAGTAACATCCATTAATACTTCCTTATCCTTACTTGACGATGATATAGGAGATACCTGTGGTGCCGCTGCAGACGACGTTAATGAATCGGCAACACTACCAAACATACTACCACCACCCTTTGGTTGTGATGATGATGCTGAACCACTCGGACCCTTGACTCTTCTTAATACAGTAATCTTCCTTTCCTCATTCCTACTCCGTTTAGCTAACAACTTACTAACATCCACGGCACTCATCTTCTGAACATCATCACGATCAACGGCTATAATACGATCTTCCAATTGTATCTCATTCCGAATTGGACATGTATTCTTAATTTCACATACATAGGCACATCCGCCGCTGGGGGGGTGTATCCACAACCACGCCGAGCTTACCTGGCGGGGCAATAATTTTAATCATCTTTTCAGAATGTGATGAACCGCCACCTCCTTGGGATGAGTTTAGATGTTCAAATGCTGATTCATCAAATGTTGTCATGCCTGGGAATTTCGATGAACTTGATCGTCTTGACATGGATGATGATGATCCAAACCCATTCGAGTATGTTCCACTATCACCGCCACCATTACCATACTCCAAATCACCATTACCATCACCACTATCGAACTGTCTCATACTTGATTTAGGCCCATTACCCACAGGTTCACCTGAATAAGCATTCTGTTGACTCATTCTTCGATATTTAACAATAACTGCCGAGGCTACAATAACAATTACGAGACATACGACGACTGCAATGATGATGGCTGTATTATTATTACTTCCTCCATCTCCTTCATTACTGCTGTTGTTGTTATTGTCAGTCTCAACTGAGTCGGGTTTTGTTGGAGGGGTAGGAGGAGGGACATCCCCTCCCAATACAGGAATAGAAGATCCTTGAGATGGAAGCTGTCGAACACTAATAATACTAGTAACGTCATCATACACTGAACTATCCGCCGCCTTTAAACTTGTAATATATTCATCTTGACTAGTTTCTTGGGTGAATGGATTAGTTGCGACGTATAAATCATCATATAATACTGGATCGGATGTTGTATATGTTGATACTTGATTGTATGTAACTTGTACATACGTTGTTTCTTGCAACT
>Ga0214478_101646_pt1 | contig 10768 bp, 9 predicted proteins | sample M1_20Mar14CPVII9_2_FD_178001 | JGI IMG/M metagenome (GOLD analysis project Ga0214478, IMG submission 178001) | Marine eukaryotic communities from Monterey Bay, California, United States - M1_20Mar14CPVII9sort6BwellD7 | ecosystem: Environmental > Aquatic > Marine > Unclassified | place: USA...
AATGTCCTCTTCACTCAACAAAGATAGTGCATCAAAAGAAATGTTACCTGCTCTAGCTCTTCATTCATAGTCTTCAAAATAGTATCAAAGGTAGGTCGACTGTTACCATCAGCTGCCCAACATTTGCTCATCAATGACCTCCAACTTTCAGGCCAAGTGGGATCGGGAGTGGGTCTGTACCCTTTTCCAATTACCATTTCAGAGTGCATCTTACAAGAATACCCAGAGTATGGTACTGATAAGGCGCACAATTGCCAAAATAATACGCCAAACGAGTATACATCAACCGACAACGAATAGGGCTTGTTCAGCGCTACTTCGGGTGCCATATATCTCAAACTACCAGTATTCCCCGTTAAGTTGTACAACTCATCATCTGTCTTGTCAGCTGCAGTTATTCTCTTGGCTAGACCAAAGTCAAACATTTTAAGCTCGCCTTCAGAGTTGAATCCACTATGGTATATATCAGAGATAGAATAAGATGAGCACATGATATATGAATCTTGAAAACAAAAAGAAACCAAAACAACATACTTACATATTGTCCGGCTTTAAATCTCTGTAAACAATATCTTGAGAATGTAAATATTCTAATGCACTTGCAATATCTCGTGCGACAGTAAACCGTTCTAACCATATACGATGTATAACATGTGGCCTGCCACAGCAGTACCCAATACACGAACCTAACCAAAATCCCATGTTTATTCCAACATCTTTTCGCCATATTTTAAGTTTATGATCTAATGTTGAGGTTAATCTATCTAATATAACAAAGTATCGTGATTCTAATGGGTCAGAGTTGGCATGACCACGTAATGATAGTATATGTGGATGAGATAGTGCTGACAAAAACTGAGCTTCTACAGCTAAATCAATAATTCCTTTATTGTGTTCATCTTCTGGTAAGTCTGGTCGTAATGTTTTCAATACATATTGCTGTGCAGGTGGCTTTTTGTTAACATTATTATCCGTATCATCTGATTTTGTAGTATCAAAGATTGAGGCAAATTTAGCACGAGATTCAGCCTCCTCATTACCGGTATCATATATCTCTTGTAATTTAATATACTTTATTTCATGAACAAAGCTAAATCCACCGCGACCAATGATATCACCAAGAACTACCTCTTGAAAAGCTAGAGCAGGTAACATTTCTTTTGATGCACTATCTTTGTTGAGTGAAGAGGACATTATGTGAAAGTAGTGTGATATTAATGTAGGGTGTAAACGATTGCAGTACTCTATTACGGGCAGTGATGCAGATGATGATGAAGTTGCAAGGATAGATGCGGGTTTGGGATTGCTACTATTGTTACTTGAACTTAGGTAGAGTGTTTTTTCTAACGACCGATGCTCCGATGTTTTATGACGACTTTCTACTGGTGCTCTTCTCCGTAATCCAATGGTAGGTATATCCATGAACTAACACTGCTATTACCTATTACCATGCAACCTTCTTAATAAATACTCAATTATGTGGGCTAAGTACGGTATTATCTATCGTACAGTACGAGTTGTTATACTCTCATTGCTATGTATGTACTTATGTAACAAATCAGTACTATCTCACCCTATCACATATCAACTCAATATGCTCTTCTTTGTCTATTTCACCCTCTTTGTATACTGTTCTATTGATGTTGAGAGTCTAAGTGTCGGTACTCGACGAACGGTACTTCAAAAGGCGTGCAGTTTCGGCATAATTTCATCATCGCCTTTCCTTTGCAATATTGCAAATGCAGTTGATAAGCAGTTTGCAGAAGTTGGACAGCAACAGGCGTCTCCAAATGGTGAATCTCCATTCAGTACATTGTCTAATGGGGTACAAATCAAAGATTTTAGGGTAGGAAGTGGATCAACGGTACAACAGGGGTCAAAAGTGGTGAGTCATACCTTTGATGTGTATGATGTCATCGCATTCCTCCATCGTTGATCGCTGAGACGATGTCGTATAAGCATACATATATGTATCGTCAAAGGCTTAAGCTTCAGAGGGCTGATGAGATACGCAGACGTTGTCGAAACGAGTGTTGTAATTGCATATGTTGTGATTAAAGTTTATACACATCATGTGTATCTTTTTCTAACTTGTCATTTGGCATACTTGTTCAACGCCATAGGAGCTCACAATGAAAGGAAGATTGATCAATTTAAATGGCGTAGTCTTTTATGATACAAAGTCCAATGATCCGAATGGATTTGGGGAAGGCACGCCGTTGGTGTTTACTGTCGGTGATAAGTCTACAGTGCCAGGTTTAGAAAGCGGTATACTTGGCATGTCAAAGAGTGGAATAAGAAGAATAATTGTACCTACTGATGTAGGCTATGGTGGATATCCAACCTTGGAGCCACAGCCATTTGGCGTAGAAGAAAAGAGGGCTCTTGATTCGGTGGTAAAGAACCCAAGAGTGAGTTATTGTTTGCATATCTTATTTATCAAATTACCATTTGTGACTTTACTGACATCAATATGGTCTTGCTTTGTTATGGAACTATGCAACATTCACTCATTTGCAAACAAAAGAGAGATCAAACAGTCATGTTTGATGTCAAAGTTGAGAGGGTCAAATAGAATGTATTAGCAAACATGAACATGGATTGTCAGACTGTCATTCTCGCCATCTTGATTTAAGAAGTAGATAAGATACATAAACCGACAATACCAGATAATGATCAAGCCATAGATATACACATTAGCAGATAATGTAGTTTAAATGAAGTACAAAATATTTAGGTTAAGTCGTCTGTTAGGTTAGAATCTAGGAAGGAGATAACTCAATTATTTAGTAGGTAAAATTGTGAATGTGATTGGTGAATAATAATCCGAGCTCCTCTTGTCTCTTGGTAATGTACAATAGCCCTACAGACTTCGCGTATATCTATTGACTGATATAGCAATGAATAGTAGTGGAATCTGATCTATATATTTTAGGAGAGATGATTACATATCATTATAACATATTATTATTATTGACATTATTCCTCACAACATAAAATCAACATATCAAATGACAACAGACGACGGTGGCATTGGCAATGTCCTACATACTGCTGAAAAGATTGCAAATGATTTAGCAGTGCTCAATAAACAATCTACTAGTAGTACAGATTCTTCGGCAGGGACAAAGAGGAAAGTATTAGATGACTCGGTTAGAATTGAAATATCACATTATTGCTCTGCTGAATTGAAGCCAATGGTGGAACCTCTTATCAAACAGCTGGAAGGTATTGATGCAGCTGAGCTATTATCTTTAAAACCAACAAGAGATGATGGCGAATCTGGTGCTACTCTTGATCCAGGCAAAACTATTGAACCGATTCATGACCTTGTTAATCCAAAATACCAAAATCAATCAGAAAACAATATTGTTAGATATCTTCATGTGAAGGAAATAGAACATAGATATTCTGCCGGTATATTTGTATTCCCGCCGAACGCTAGTATACCTTTGCATGATCATCCTGATATGGTTGTCATTAGTAGAATATTGTATGGAGAGCTATATGTGACAAGCTATGATGTGATGCCTTCATCTTCAGATGAGGAAGACCATCACTCTGATTGCGACGACGAAGAAGAGTCATCACCAACATCAAGACAATCACCACTACGAGCATCTTTCAGAAAGATTAAAGATTTGATAAATAGAACTCTCTCCTATCATCATTCTAGTGAGGAACAACATGGAAATATATTGCATGTGAAACCAAATATGAAGCCACTGAATTGCTCTCCTCCGAATGATAGTGACAACTTAGAATCCATGATAATATCAGCACCCAAGGTTACATGTTTGTATCCACATGAGGGCAATTGTCACTCGTTTAGGGCTGGCCCTCAAGGGGTAGCTGTGTTGGATGTTTTACTGCCTCCTTATTCAGATGGTAGTAGAGATTGTACCTTCTATGAAAAGAATATAGTTCAAGAACATGACGAGGAATTGTACACACTAACACCGATTGAACAACCTAACGACTTCCACTGCGTGGGTGGTTCATATGGCAAATTTGGAGATAGACAACATCACGATATTGGCATAGATAATGTATAGATTGAACTTGTTTGCCGGCAAAGCTTTTATGTTTATTGGTATGGCGATCAGACTTCCTTATTTGATCCATGATGAGATGGCGAGGCCATCCGACGCAACTTTGGTATCTCCTCATCTAATATCCTCTGCAGCTCGTTTAATTCTCCTTTACTTACTGACGGGAAGTCTGCTAATCCAGTCCTAGTCAAGCTCATCCGAAGAGGATTTGATATTCGTTGCCAAACACTAGCATAATATTCATCAGCATCATTCACCTCTTGCGGATGTGTTCGTTGAAATGATGCACTGAGCTCTTCTACTGATAATAGCTGTTCCTCAACATCCTTCAATTTAGAGGAATTGAACCAGCTCATGCCTCCCACGCCTAATACTGTCGCTGCTACAATACCGCCCGTGAACTCTGCCGGAACACTGAAGTATATACCCAATCCTGTCATCGCCGTTCCTAATAATATTGACGATGCTTCTTGTAAACGGTTTTCCCATAGTCTTTTGGAATAGCGGGATCGTACATCCTCTGCAACAACAGCATGCATAAGTAGTAGATGAACACTATCATGCAAATTGGTTATGACATTGTCAATTCTTCGTTTCGGCGCTTTCATTACTTCTGCTAATACATCATCTCGTGTTGCATGCAAATCTGCAAGTGCTCGTTTATCCAATGCCTCGGTTGTTGAGATATCTCCCGATGAGCTTGACGAATCGCTACCATCATCGTTCTTTGCCACTGGAAGACACATTGTGTATATCCGTGGTAAATCCTTTCGTGGAATAACTTTTGATAAGTTCCAACACAATGATCCGTACGCTCGCGCAAAGTCGTGAATCTTTTTGAATTGATCGGCTTTGTTCAGTACAATCAATAACTTATGATCCATGCCTCCCAAAGAATGAAGTAATATCTTGAGCGTTTCTCCGGTAGTTCCAGGCTTGTCAGGATCAAACATTAGTAAAACCACATCTGCACGCTCAGCCATCCATTTGACTACGCCCTGAAAGTCATAACCTCTATCCATATTATTTGATCCTGATGTACTATGTACTGCCGACATACCACCACTACTAACTGGACTATCTATCATACCTGGACTGTCCACCATCATGAAGTTTGTATTACGAACCCCCTCACGAACTTTAAGTTGTGCATGGTGGATAAGTGTAGGACCGAATTGCCTTAATCCCTCAAACCCAATATCTGGATCACCGACAAGCGCTGGTCCATCCTGATCTACATCTTTTGGACCTGGTGCAATAACTGTGAAACAATCATCGGTTGGAGCAACGCCAGCAGTTTGTACATTACGTCCCAAGACATAATTGATAAAGGATGATTTACCAGAGGAATGATTACCCACTAAGAATACAAAGGGTAATGATATGCCTCTATCTGAATTCTTTGCAAGAGGACCTTTTAAATTTGAGTTCAATGGCATGACAGATGAATGTAATGTTGAGCATTGAGATAATATAGATTGTTGAATCGAAGCCGAGGGATTACCATCATTATTGTTGGTGTCTGTATTAATATTGTTGATTTTACTACTAGAAGATTCATCAGAGGATAAAGACTTCTTTGACCAATTCCATGTAGTATTAGCACGGATAGTAGGTGTATTGAAAATGGGTGTAACATAAGTATAAGATGTGCTCAATAAAGATACCGCTGGTGACGAAGCAGAAGCTGATGATATTATAGATCTAGCGCCGCCGCATACTAACTGTCTAGTAGTAGAGGCCTGGGAGAACATACTACGGCAATGCATCATGGTATATGTTAAAAGAGTGAGAGATGCAACTCCTCTCGTTTGATCGCCAATCGCCAGTATCCAAAAATAACAATGATGCATCCTCCTCTTACTCATTCGACTATTGTGCTCAAGTATTAGCCTCCTTTGTACAACCTTTTGTCATGATTAAAAGATAGTAGCATCGTTTTCATTATATTGTCCATCGGTGAAGCCGGGATAACTCATTGATTGATATAAGGTTGAGGATACCAGAAGAAAAGAGAGGATACCCAACACAATAAATATTGTTGAAGTTGGATCTGTTGACGATATCAACTACTCTCCAGTTTACGATATCGCGTACTAATTATTGATCGGGTTATAACCTGCATTCATCAATATATCACAACATAAACAGCAAAACACAATGTCAAAACTTTTTTCATTGATATCACTAATCGTTGTGTTTGTTGCATCAACATGCACAGTTTATGGCTTCTCTCCTCCGTCTACAATCAAAAACTACAATACTAAAACTACCACCGCTACCACCATATCTTCATTTCACCCATCTGTTATACTAACAAGGTCATCTACTAATACCCTCACATTACTGAAAGAAAAGAATGACAGTACTTCTACATCAGATGCTAATAAGAAAAGTGGTCTAGATAGAAAGGTTTCCAATAAACTACTAGCTGAAACAATTGCACCTTTTCGTGGATTACGTCTCTTCTTCTATGGTGCATTTGCAAGTGGTGCCTTTGTTGGGGGTTTAATCACAGCCTCGGGAGTTGCAGCTGCATTAAGTGGTGTTCGAACAGATCTTGATTTGAATACAGAGTACATGAACCTAGCCATCGACTTTGGCGCTGTTACTTTATTTGCAGTACTTGCCAAACTTGATTTAGACAAGGGTGCCGAATTAGATGGCAAAGTTGAACAGAAGGTGGAACGCACTAAAACAATGAAGAAGGTTAAAGCGGCAATGCGTGAACGTGAAGCACAACTTAAGGAACTTACTGTAAATGTACGAGTGTCTGAAGACGGGAGTATGAAAGAGGCACCAATCGGTGTTATGCAAGAGAAGGCAAAGCAACATCTTATACTTGTAGCAGGTCCAGGTAGAGCTATTCGAGATGCATTACGTGGTGCGCAATTGAACAAGGTTAACTTTGGGAGCACTAACATATTAGTTGTGCCATATGAGACTGGTAAGGATGCTGCTGATCGTGCAGCCAAGCCTGATGGCAGTGGTTTTGGCGACGCACGCCCATCATATGAAACACAAGCCTATGTAGCAGAGCCAGTAGGCAGTGGATGGGAGGAATTTATAGAAGATGAAATGACAGTCGCAATTGACCAAGCGGGGGAGAAGGTACGTGAAGAGGGGATGGCAATCGTAGTTGCAAACGACGGAAAGGTTCTACGACGAGGTATAGGTAAAGTACCATGGAGACAAATGGTAGACGAATTAGAAGAGGCTGTGACAGGGGAGAAGAAGGAAAGTAGTGTGCCGTCGTTATTGGGTTTTATTGAAGAGTGAAGAAGTAAAGTAATCTAAGTTTTATCTTTATTGAAGAAAAGCTTCCTTTTTACTGGAGTCTTTAATATTACTGTAGATATTGAATCATTTACTTCCAAGTAGTGTAGTTCTTTGGTTCAACAACAGTACTTTCATCAAGTACAATGTCAATGATAATATACAAATAGATGATAATGTATGTTGAGTTTTGATTGTTATATATGTGATTCCAGTGGTATCTGGTATGTGTGGTCAATACTCCAATAACAAGTATTTCATCTTCTCAATGAATCAACCTCATCCTGTAATTGATTAATTGTCCTATCCTTCCTTTGTAACTCTGCTTTTGCAGTTCTATATAAAATACCAATATTCTTCTGCAATGTATCTCTCTCTTCTTTCAATGATCGAATTTGTTGCTGCATTTGTGATATTTCGGACGGAGATTTATTATCCGGTAGTGACGAGGTACTAAATGATGTTGATACTATAGCATTAGCTGTTGTTTTGGGTTGTGGTTTTGCCACTGTGTGTTCGAGATCACCATATAAATCATCATCATTTGTGGTGGACATAATATCTTATCTTTTTGTACAATTGCGAATCTTCTTCTCTGTAGTATCTACAAGAAGAAGAACAACTCTTTCTCCGGAACACAATAAGCCACTATGATGCAACCAAGTCTACTACTATTGATCGCAGTAACTCCGCGCGCCGCAACTAGAAAGATTACAGGGGTATCGTAAAGCTGAGTAGGCTTGTGATATAGTGGGCAGGAGGGCATGCCCACCTACGGCACAGTTGAGTGGGGGGGATCATGGTAAACAGTTGGGTTAAGAAAGTCTAGACACTGCACAGTCCTCCTGAGCATCGGTGTTGGAAGCCATGCCAAGCCTTCGGGTGTAAGACTATCCATGATGTGTCTCGGCGACTTCACTTGTAGAGAAAGGTCGAAACTAGTTTAAATTAGAATGCACTTGTTTTATAAATACATTGTATCTATATTATTTAGATGGGTAGATGGGTCTTGGCTCAGGCGATTGTACCTTCTTCAGGTATCTATTCTTCAAGCTGTCAAACTTGGAGAATTTCGAGTGCTTACCATTATTTGATGGCGTTTCGGCTGCTTTGGGGGATATAACTGTTGTATCATTTACTTGCTGTGATGATGGTTTGTCATCCGCGGCTTCCCCTCTTGTCTCAACTGTTTCAACTTTCAATGGTTTCTTTTGCTGAATCAACTGAGCAGATTGATTCTCCTTCTCTTTATACCGATCGAGCTCTTTCAGGCAGCAAGCCAGCTTTTCTTTAATTGAGTCCATATCTTCTTGTTTTGACAACGCCAATGCCAGCTCCTTCTCTGCTTTGCTGCACCTTTTGTTTGCTTTCTCCACATCTTTTAGCAGTGAAGTCTTCTCCAGTTCACTTATCAACGTATCCTTGTTCGCTACTGAGGTATTGATTTGCTCTTCTATAGACTCTCTCTGCTTTTGCTTTGCCTGCAACTTCGATATTTGTGTCTCGGCCTTATCATATTTCTCCTCAACTAATGACAACTTATCTCTTGTTCTTTCCAACTCTTTCTGTAGGGACTCCTTCTCGTTCGAATCCACCACTCCAATGTGATTTTGGGGAGATGAACTATGACGCTCCAAAGATTTGGATAAGAGTTTAATCTTATCATTCAGTGCCGCAACATCATCTTCCAATGAAGCACACTTTAGATCTTTCTGATTCGATTCATCTTTAATCTGTCGATCCAGCTGTAATGCAATGTAGTAAGAGAACAAGATGTTAGGGTGAGGTTAATAAAATAGCTACGAAGTACAACACATACAACTTACCTCAGAAGAGTAGCAGGTGCCTAAACAACCTAACATAAGTGTTCTTAACACTGGTCCATTCAACTTAGAAAGAATCTTCAATGAAGGATCATGTTCGTAAAAAACATCAGCGATTCCTCCTTCTTCCTCGTCGTCATCATCTATTGAAGGATACTTGACTTGTAAGTCTTCTAGACTCTTTTCAACGAGCTCGATCTGTATCAATAAATCTTGAACATTATCTTCATGATCTATCACATCATCTAATATATCGGTAGAAGGCTTGACATCCATTTCATGACATTGTCGTTTCAGATTGTTTACTAACTCGACTTCGTCTGCCATTCTTTGGCTTAAATTGTCCCTAAGGGCTACTTTTGACTTGTATACGACTCTATTCTTTGACAGAACAACCCTCTCTGCGACTGTCTTATCAAGGAGATACTTGATTGATGAGACTTTTGGGCTCATTGGTGCAAACTGTCTATTATCTTGCTCGGGTAATGCATTGATACTGTTGGTGGTGGTGTTGGTAGTGGTGGTGGTATTCCGCCTAGTAGATCGAGCCTGCTTGAGATTGTTCTCCGTTTCTTTCAGCTTCTTATAGAGCTTATCATAGCGTGATTTGCTATGATCCAGAGAAGATTTGTGTCGAGATACTTCTGCCTCCAACTTCAGTACTCTTTTTGATGCACTTCTTTCTTTTCGTTGTAGATCTTTAATCTCTTGTGCCTTGGTCTTTGAAAAGTCTTTCTGTCGTTTGTTATCTTCCTTTTGTTTCCTAATCATGTTGGCTTTGATGCATTTCATCTCCTCAATTCGCCGCTCTAATCCTTTGCATCGCTGCGCCTCTAGCTCTGCTTCTCGGCACTTTTGCTGTTGCTTCCGCACCTCGTGTCTGGCTTCACTTAATTTGGCCTTAACTTGTTCTAACTTGGTCATTATCCAGCTTCCTTTTGGATCCGTTTCGGCTTTCTCGAGTTTGTCGGCCAGAGCTTGCTTCTCGACTTCAAGTTTTTGTACTTCACTCAAACAAACTTGATACCGTTCCTTAACGTCTTGGTATACTAAGATGTGCTTCTTCAGTTGAACTAGCTTCTCTTCTTGCTCATCAATCTCAACATCTATTTTGTCTATTTGCTCCTCGTGTTGATGATTGTCTTGTAGCAACTCGTCTATGATATTCATATCTTCTTCGACGTCGATATTGATGTCATCGTTATCTGAGTCGTCATCATCTTCCTCTTCTGTAATATTGGGGGCTAAATCATAGATACTTGAGCTTTCCCTTGTTGCCTGCTGAGTAACATTCGGATCATCATTATTTGATTGAGTAGAAGAACATGTTGGAAATGTTGTCAGATTAGCTGATGTACCACTTAGTGACATTGCTTTGTCGTCAATAACCTTCATATAATCTATGACATCTTTTCTTTGTAGAATATCGACATCACTTACTACACCAATATTTTGTGGTATATCTGTTGAGTCTGTTGAGTTATCGCCATTTTCATCTTCAACAAATCTTTCCTTTATTAGCTCACACTTTAGAATGTTGGTAAGTGTACGAAGTCTTCTCAATTCTTCGGCCGTTGCATCCACATTCTTTGTAGGAGCATTCTTTATATTCCTAGC
>Ga0214478_101647_pt1 | contig 10763 bp, 13 predicted proteins | sample M1_20Mar14CPVII9_2_FD_178001 | JGI IMG/M metagenome (GOLD analysis project Ga0214478, IMG submission 178001) | Marine eukaryotic communities from Monterey Bay, California, United States - M1_20Mar14CPVII9sort6BwellD7 | ecosystem: Environmental > Aquatic > Marine > Unclassified | place: USA...
CTTTCCAACTACTCTACTCGAGTGCTGCATTAAGGTATGTTGTATTGCGCCTCCTATTGTTGTCTAATCGAATGTCCACTCTGGGGTCAAGTACAAGCTCATCTGGTGAATGGAAATGAGTGATCTTATACACCACCCTTAATAACTTTTATTGACTAAAAAGGCTGTTGCTATCGCCATTGGATATCGCCAAAAAACACCACGCACCAATTTGGGCAAAATTGCATCGACAATAGCCAATGAAAAACAAAGAACTTGCACCATTTAATAAATAAGTAGGTAAGGTACTCTGCCTCCACCAAACATTATAACAATACACACTACTAATATCATGTGTTCTCCACCAAACAATGGCGGTACCAATAATAAGACACCTTCCACACTCGCTCGATACACAACAGCATCAATCCTAACCGGTTGTCTTTCAACATGGGCATACTACGCCTACCCGCCACGCAACGCCACGCCAGGATTAACAACCGATATGCATTCCTACCAAGTACCATTGGCATTAACATTATTCTACTTAATATCATTACCAACATTAAAATATTTAACAGAAAAATTCTTAGCACCCAGATATGATATGAAATTATTATTAACTGAATCAATGGTAATATATAATGTTAGTCAAGTGTTATTAAATGGTTGGATGGTATATACAATGGTAGCTGCAGTTTTATATAATGGACATCCATTTATTGGTAGTCGTAGTTTAGTGGGTAGTGAAATGGCTAGTTATGCTGTGTGGGTACATTATTGTGATAAATATTTAGAATTTTTTGATACTTACTTTATGGTATTGAGGGGTAAGATGGATCAGGTACGTTTGTTTTGTTTGTATGTTGTGTATTCCTTTTGATTTGCATATTCGATCGGGGTTTGAGGGGTATTCGGGGTTCTAGGGATTGTGTTGCAATGCATATATGCTAGTTTTTAGAAATGAACACATATCTGACGTCATTGTTCCTTTAACTATCTCTATACCCCTGTACACACGCATACACACCCACACCAACCAAAACTTAGGTATCATTCCTACACATCTACCATCACACAACAATCGCATGGGCATGGTGGATTGCCATGCGTTACTCACCCGGTGGTGATATATACTTTGGCGCATTGCTTAACTCCTTCATTCATGTATTAATGTACTCATACTATGTCCTTGCCTTAATGAAGGTATCATGTCCATGGAAGAAGTACTTAACATTGGCACAGTTGATACAGTTTACGAGTGTGGTGGTTTATACCGTGGCCACGGCATACTTACATTATTATCATGTTAAGCATGAAGAGATTGTGGGAGTTCAACCAAGTTTAAGAACGTATTACTTTTGCTGTGCCGTACAGGTATTTGAAATGGTTAGTTTATTTATTTTGTTCAGTCTGTTCTTTAAGAAGAGTTATTCCAAGAAGAACAAAATGAAGAAGGTAGAATCAACGGCTTCTGTGAGTTCTGTGGCAACCACCAAGGAAGAGGAAGATGCGTGTCATAAAGCAATGGGTGAGATTAGTACCGCTGCCAAGGAGGCTGCTGAGGTTGCGGCTAAAGATGCAAAGAGGGTAGTAAAATCGGCAACAAAGGCTGTCGGAAAGGTAGCTGAGAGGGATAGATTCTGTTAGATGAGGAAGGTACAAATTGAATAAAGAGCGAGGCATAATGTCTGCTGCCGAGTTGAATGAAGATACAAACATGAAAATATGAGTATCTCTAAAGATAGAGAACATAGGATATATGTACATCTTGCTTAGGTTATGCCACGACCTTCTTCTTGGTCTATCTCTCAATTACATTTTGTTGACAAGGAGAGAGGTATCATCTTGTTGTCTTCATAGGTCTCGGCGGCCGGCGGTGGTGACATTCTTGGCTTCTTTTTCCTTTTCCTTCTTTGTTGCAAATGCTCTGTGAGCTCCACTAACGCCAATTGAAGTAAATACCCGACGAGAGAATACATTGCGTCTTATTTGTAGAGCATTGGCCGCCGCCACTGTTGTTACAGTGTAAAGCACTAACATATTAGTAGCAAGCTTCATTCTTGAGTCGAGACTAGCTTTAGCTGGCTGTTTGTATTTTGTATTAGTAATAGGTGAAGCAATGACTGTAGGCCAAGCTTTGATATGCTCAATGTTTCGTCAGTTATAATCTCTTATGCAGTAGTTGGCTAGGCAAGAGATGATAGTGTTATAATTTAAGTAGGTAAATACTTACTTTTCTCACTTTTATTTTTAGACTTCAACATCACTTCTTATCATTATCATTGATCATTGATACAAACAATTATTGATAATAGCGTCTATCTCCTTCTTCCATTGTAGTGTCACGTCGATCTCTCTCTCATATCGACTAACATCGACTAGTGCGGCACACTTGATTGAACAGGGCAATCATTTTCAGTTTCAGACTCTCAACTCATAAATAGCCAACACGAGAAACACAATGGCAACGACTTGTTCACAAGCGATCAAGCTCTTCGAGCAGAAGACCGAGACGTCAGCAGCCGAATCAAAAGAGATCAACTTGTGCAATCAGAATCTAGTCAAACTCGATACAAAGGTCCTGTCTGGACTTTCGTCGTGTGAGAAACTATCTTTGTCCACAAATAGTATCGAAAGGATGGTTAGTTTATCAGGAATGACGGAGTTAAAGATTCTTAGTTTGGGTCGCAACAATCTGAAGAAGATAGAAAAGGCAAGCACTTACTTCTGCCTAAGTTCTCGTGTGGTTGTTGATGAGTTGTTTGTATTATTATACTGGTTTTGCACTTTTACAAGCAAATACTAACCCCTAATTCTCTTCTTAACTTCTGGTTCCCTAAAGCTCGAAGATGTTGCATCGAGTTTGCAACAGCTTTGGATTAGTTACAATTCAATCGCGTCATTGGATGGATTGGCTTGTCTTACGAATCTAACCACGCTTTACTGCAGCAATAATCTCATCAAGTCATTCGCCGAGCTTGACAAACTCAAGGCTAATGAGCAGTTACGGGATGTTCTATTCATTGGCAACCCCATGTACTCCGAAGTTGCTAGCCGAGAAGAGGCACGAATTGAGATATTGCGTCATTTGCCCAACCTAAAGAAGATTGATGGAGAGTTTGTCAAACCCTCAGGAAAGTCCGTGTTGGCCTTTTAGCCTTTGTTTTTATTTAATGCCTTTGCAACCATATATACTAACAGAAGTCACATTCTTCTCTCTTTCATCTCGCATCTTAGAGCTTGAGACTGCCCAGAAGGTGGTCGAGGAAGACAACTAGTTGCTGTGCTGATGGTAATGTTACTGGCTCGTGCTACTACTAGTGAATGTTGAGCATGGTTACTCTACTCACTCTTTATACTCTTGATAGCTCTCTGATAATTGCAGTCATTGAAAGATGATGATGAATCAGATCTTGTTTGGGAGATGGCAGAAGTATATATAAACTTAGCATATCTTCTGTACTCTGGAATAGTTGTTTGATTTGATATACATTGACTTGACTTCCTTCTCCGTCTCTCTACCCCAGATAGACTTATCTCACTCTCTCTACTTCTACTCTCTTTCCAGTCATTATTTGATATCTTACTACTATCTCTGATAGTGACTTGTAACTTCTAACAGTGATCAAATCACTTCTGATATAATATCTTTGTTTTAGATGTACATTTAAACCGCGTGTGCTTACACGAATGATAAAGTGAACACATGATGTGCACAAAATCTATCATTCAAGGTCGAGCAGGCTCCAACCGTTCTTTCGCCATTCATTCTCAAATCCTCTATCTCCTCCCTTTTGCTTTTGATGTTAGATGCTAAGTGCAGCATCTTATTGTTGGCAGTTGTCGGCTGGAAACGTCAAGTTGATGCATGAATATGTTGATAGGTAAGTTGATAAATGTACTTGATTGTGCTGGTCGGCGGCAGTCTGTACACAACACAGCAATCATTTATTTGAAGTGTTGTTCTGCAAGAAAATTTGTGATGCACCGTCTCTCACTCAACGCTCCTCTACTCTCCCAGCTTCACTTTATACACTGTTAGGGTGTCTTTTAATGTGAAATAATATGATATATATATATACTTCTTAAATAGGGGTGGACTTATTCGTAGGGATATTATACCAACATACTTGCGGAGAAGTATAATAAATATGAGTGGCCGACATTAAATAAATTATATAATTGTTTGAGTGGTTGTTTCGGATTAGATTACGTCTTCTGTCAGTACATTACTTTACTTGATCCGATGATGCCTCGATATTTGATCAATCATATTACGTTATAGTATACTACTATGCCTTTAATAATGGAGTAAATAATGTAAAGGTGTACGAGTGGCGAGTGCTATCAAGACTTCCCAGATGGTTTGTGTTGCCTCTGTTGCAGAATAATTATACAATGGTAGTATTATAATTTGTTGTGTATTGCAATTGAAATTCTATTATACATTGGCAAGTTATTATTTGGCTGGGCTGAGGGTGTCAATCGATAATTCAACGCACGCCACAACAATACACCAATTAAGTAGTGATTAGTATTGGCCTTTATTAGCTAGCGGTGCAGAGCGGTGACTAAATAAAGAATGGACGATTTAGCAAGCGGTGACCAAATAAAGAATGGATGATTAGGTAATGGCGGTAGTTATTAGTAGAGAAGATACACTTGCGATAAGATGTGGCCCTGTGGATGGTTAGAATTGTAGTAGTAGTAGTGAAAGCATCATCATCTCCGCCGCCCCTCAGGGTTATCTAATGCCATGGATTATATATCAACAACCATAAATCATTACGTGTAGTTTATTGGTTTGTTTGGGAGTAATAATGAACTGTGTTAGGGAACGGAGGGTGGTATTACTTGCTGAATACTACAGTAATGTGTGGAAGGGAAAGCGCTGGATATTATTACATCCTGCTGGTGCAGTATAGGCCTAACCGTCAAGAGATGAGAGAACTGTCAAAATTAGCCTCTTTCCTCATCCATCGTGTTCTTTGACACCCTAAGCAGTGAGCAGTGAGTGCTTGACGATTAGTTTTATTCAGCCTAGTGATTCAAATGGCAGCCCTTGAATAACGAGGGGGGTATTGTATTTTGAGATTAATCACCTTTTAAGTGGACAGATACTCGATTATATCCTTTCAGGCCGATCAGCATGTACAAAGAAGATGACCATCTAATCTTGAAGTTCAATCACCAAAAAGTTGCTTTAGAATGGCCTATGACTCTAATGCGGTATTTTGGGCACATCTAAGCATACGAAAATGACATAGAATACCGGATGGGCAGTTCTAAAGACAAAAAGACTCCTCTAAATGCGAAACGGTATCCTTCAAAGTGACACAATTTTAGACAATCATTTTGTCAACCAATACAACCGGCGACATGCTTTGAGCCGCCTATTTCAGCAACAATGGATTACAACACCCCCCGTCAGCTGATTCACGGAAAAGTCTAATCACGATTTTTATGTGTTAGGTGTATGTGCATTGCAAATGCCCATAAATTTGTTGCAGCTTGCAAAACATATCACAACCAACAACAACATATCAAGATAACTCAATTGATATCAAATTATACTCCAATCAAACAATGTATATTATCAACCAATCTCTCATCTACCTCCTCGGGACGTTAGTCCTTATCTCTACCGATGCCGTATCATCTTCATCAATCAATACCGAGACCAAGAAGCTACGCGGCAGTGGCAACTCCATTGCAACAGCTGACATGATGGTAAACGACGACGCCACATCTTCTACCTCTAATGTGCGTCTTCTTCAAGAAACAAGTAAAGAATGTACCCTTCAAGCAGTCTCCTTTATGGAGATTCCAGGTCAAACTATCGAGGGTGGAGGGACACATATTCATTGTGAAATTGAAGATGACGACATGCCTATGATGCATGAGATTCAAGGGAATGATAAACAAATGGAGAAACTACTTGATATGTTCGGTACAGGGAAACTCCTCGTTGGTGAATCATCTATTACCATTGACGATGATAGTGTTGCCGAAGATGAAGCGTCTGGAGCTATGATACTAAGTTCTCAATTCAATCCCAAGAAGAAGGTTCATAATAAGGCTCCTTGGAATCAACGTCGTTTACAAAATGGTGGTACGGTAGGTACTAAACCTGTCTTAGTTGTAAAGATTATCGACGTCAATGGACGTCAAGTATCCGACCCTCCTGCTCAAATCTCGGATGATATCTTCGGCACTAGTGGTGATTCAATTAATGTTGTTAGTCAATTTTCAGCCTGTTCAATGGATAAACTCACAATAGTACCAGGTGAACTCCCAAACGGTGTGGCGTCTTCGGTCATGCCATCTCCTGGTGTTATTACCGTGAACCTTAATATTCCACTTGATGATAATAGTGATAATGCAGTTCTAAGTGCTGCCAAGACGGCGGCGGCAAATAAGCTCGGGCTTAGCAGTCTCCCAGGTCCTTATGAACAAGTGATGTTCATTAAACAAGGTTGTTATCCCACCCAGTGTCCATATGCGGCATATGCATATTATAACAGGTGGGATAGTGTCTATTGGGGGAGTTATTATAAATATGTAAGTTGTATTATCTGTTTGTATTTTGAGTGTGTATCTTATAGGTATTGGAAAATGGATACATACCACACATCACTCACGCCCTTCTTTCTCTTCCCTACAGCCTGCAGTTGTCATTCATGAACTTGGGCATAACTTCAACTTGGCTCATAGTGGTGGTTTGAATGGTGCCACTTATACAGAGTAAGTCAACAGATGATATGCAAACGGTTCAGATAGAAATGATAAGGATACCGCTCGACTTTTACCTGACTAACATTCCATTCTATCCTAATTTCACACTCCTATTAGTCACACTTGTCTCATGGGGAATCCTTTGTTTGCAGACGATGTTGCTCAGATGTGTTTCAATGGTGCAAAGAGCTGGCAATTGAATTGGTATGATGATCGGGAGCTTGAGCTTAATCCCCTTGCCAATGGTGGAGGGAGTCAAGAAGTTACCATGGTAGGAATTGCCGATTACCAAAGGACTGCTAGTTATAATCCACTTCCACCCGTGATTACTAAACTCAGAACCGGTACGAACAAAGACTTTTATCTCGTATTTAACCGTGCTACTGGCGCAAATGCTCAGAATGACGAAGCTGATAATTTAGTCACGCTCGTCGAGGCTAACAACCCAATGCCTCAGACTGTTTCAAGTCTCAAGTGGTATGGTGGTCAAGGAAGCAGCTATGTTATTGGAAATTTTGCGAACTCCGGAGACGACTTGATAATTGATGTTGTCGAGATTAACGACAACGACAACGATCCATGGACGGCCAAAGTACGGTTCACACTGGATACATGCACACAGAATTTAGATTGTGATGATGGTAACGATTGCAATGGTGCTGAGACTTGTTCCGCCGGCAAGTGCTCTCCTGGTATCCCGCTTGCCAATTGTTGGTAAGTGTCCCTTGTTTGGATTGTCTATTTGATCCTTTGTATATCTATCTTAGCTCACCCAACACACTACTTCTTGTTTCTAGTGGTAATGACATCTGTGAGGCAGGCGAGAATTCTTCATCATGTTCTGCCGACTGTGGCCCCAAGTTCCTTGAGACTACGTTTGAAGATAACAACGGCTCTGTTGGCAATGTCTTCAAGGTACGAGCAGAGAAAGATATCACTGTAACAGGATTTAACATTCACACATCTAATGCAGGGACATACACGGTAAGGGTTTACGATCGGTCGGGTGATTATGTTGGAGTGTATGGTAGCTCTACTGGCTGGAGGACGATCTTCAATGGGAACGTCAATTGCCAAGGTCAAGATAGTCCAACTGTAGTTGGGGCTCTATCTCAATCTGTCTCCATATCTGCTGGCAGCACTCATTCGTTTCACATCCAGACAGATAGCGGTATTCGATACACAAATGGCAGCACTGAAGGGAACGTATATGCTGGTAATGATGACATCACCTTTTATCAAGGTAGAGGATGTGGTGGTGTATTCAATTGTGGCTATTCTCCTCGAGTATGGAATGGTATCATTCAGTATGAACTAGATTTGGGATCTCCTACTACCCCTCAACCAACAGTAAAGCCTACTGCATTTCCTACTATTTCGGTAAGTTCGTACAGTTGCTTGTTGTTATTCATTCATTCGCCAGGCATCATCTAAATGTATATTGTCTTTCTTATCATGCTTCAGCCCACTACCAAAGCCCCGACACTTCCTCCGGGATCGACTGTACTTTTGGCATGCGGATCTTCAGGAGGTGGATGCTCAGGGCAAACTCAAACTGTAGCCAATCTTAATGAGTCACATGAAGTAAGATGCTGCCGTGAAGGTGCGTTAGGTAATTGGGATCGAAGGTATAATACTTGCCCAAGTAACATATGGGGAGAATCAGATTTCAGTAACGGGGTAGGGTGTGTAGATTCTGCAACATATAACGAAGCCCAACAAATTTGTTCCAATGCAGGTGGACGTCTTTGTACAGCCGCGGAGCTTCTAGCTGACTGCACTAGAGGTTCTGGTTGTTCCCATGATCAAGACATGATTTGGTCTTCAACTCCTGGAACTACCCCATCTCCTACTACAGCCAATGTAAGTGTTGTTTTTTTTTATACTTCATTGAGTATGCAAAAGTTACATCATAACATGACCTCATCCAATAACATACTCTCTGTCTCTTTCTTTCTTGATTTAGCCAACCTCTCAACCAACACCTAAGCCTACTGCATTTCCAACTAGATCACCTTCAAAAAAGGTAAGCCTGGCTATAAGAGGTGTCTCTCTCTTTGTTTTTTATATCAACAAAAAAGGATACCGCCTTGCTTTCTTGTCTTCTAACTCACATGATATGTTCTACTCTCTTTCTCTTCCTTCATTCATCTTATAGCCATCATCCAGCCCAAGTCTATCTCCCTCACAAGCTCCAACCAAGGCTCCGATAACTGATTCACCCTCAAGATCTCCAAGCCGATCTCCTTCACGATCACCAGTAACAGACATACCCTCGAGATCCCCAAGTTTGTCGCCATCTCGAGCTCCAAGCAAGAAGCCCACGGTATCACCAAGCAAGAGTCCTTCAACGTCACCTTCAAATGAGCCGACCGGATCGCCTTCCAAAAAGGTAAGCCTGATTTGTGGGAGATAGTTTGTTATGTTTTGTTAGTCAACAAAAAAGGATACCCAAGGATACCTGTATTTGCTTTTTCTTCTCTCATAACTCACGTGATATGTTCTTCTACTCTCTCTATATCACATCATTCAATCTTATAGCCAACACCCAGTCCAAGCTTGTCGCCCTCACGAACTCCAACAAAAGCTCCGATAACTGATTCACCCTCAAGCAGTCCTGTCATGACCCCAACAACTGAAACACCCACGGCAAATCCGACACAAAGTCCGTCACAATCTCCCTCGAACGGGCCAAGTGGATCTCCATCAGTCAAACCAAGTGCATCGCCTTCTCAATCACCAAGTAAGGAACCTACAAAGTCGGTAAGTGCACTTGTAACTTCGAGTGTATTATTTCTCTGATATGATGGTTCAACTTTTTCTAACTTTTACTTCTTTCTCGTATCAACACTAGCCATCTGATATGCCCACATCTAGTCCAACCACTGTAGAACCTTCGGTTTCACCATCACAGGTACCAACTGGATCACCGTCAAATGAGGTAAGTGTCTATCTATTTTGAACCTTTTCCTTTTTACTCGGATCAACACTCATCATATGGTATTCTTACTCACTCATTTCTTCTATCTTCAGCCATCATCAAGTCCAAGCAAGTCGGTTCAAGCATTAGACGATACTGCCCCTACACCAAATAACACTCCTGTTAATGTTACTGTACTAGACAATGATGTGTATCCGTCGGGAGTTGATTTGAATGTGAAAGTATTAGTATTAGCGGATGGTGCTGCTGGAGCTTTGAATATACCAATTCAAGCCGCTGGTGGAACATGTGAATTGGTCGAAGGTAATGTGGTACAATACATTCCTATTCCAGGTTTTGAGGGACAAGATATATGTCAGTATGAAGTTTGTGCCTCAGATAGTTGTGACACAGCCATGGTGTATGTAGATGTTGGAACGGCAAGTAAGCCTGTGGCAAATGATGATGAAGGAAAAGTCGCCTTCAACACTCCGAAGACTTTTGATGTACTTAACAATGATACAAAGGCTGAGAATCTATTACTGGTTGTTGCAAATATAACTACCCAAGCAGCTAATGGAAACTGTGAAGTGGTTCCTGCTGGCAACTCGACTGCGGTGAAGTACACTCCCGAAAATGGATTTGTAGGAGGTGATAGCTGTGTTTACACCGCTTGTGTGATAGGCTCAGATAAAGCATGTGATACTGCAACTCTGACCATTGATGTTGCAGCGGCACCAACATCGAATCCGACTCAATCCCCATCAAATCAGGTAAGATCATATGGTTTGTCGTGTCATTAGATTCACATACCGGCAACTAACACATTCAATGTCATTTCACAGCCCACCTCGAGTCCAAGCCATTCGCCTTCAATTAACCCAACTAAGGCCCCGAGTCGATCGCCCTCGATGAGTCCAACACATTCTCCATCAAGCAGCCCATCTCTGTCTCCTTCTAAGGAACCGTCGACTTCGCCATCAGCCAATCCAACAAGCTCACCTTCTGTGTCACCAACAAAGAATGTAAGATCAAGTAGATTTGACATTTATACAATTGTTTAATATTTGTTTCCTGACCCAAAACATTGTCCCTTTCTTTTCCAACATACACAGCCGACAAACAA
>Ga0214478_101648_pt1 | contig 10755 bp, 10 predicted proteins | sample M1_20Mar14CPVII9_2_FD_178001 | JGI IMG/M metagenome (GOLD analysis project Ga0214478, IMG submission 178001) | Marine eukaryotic communities from Monterey Bay, California, United States - M1_20Mar14CPVII9sort6BwellD7 | ecosystem: Environmental > Aquatic > Marine > Unclassified | place: USA...
ACTTGCCATCTACCTTTGCAGAAACATCTTGACTTCTCATGAAACTTAACTTTCTCCCATCAGGTGTTTCCTCATCCTTTGGTCCGATGCCCCATGGATTCTTAGCAATTACAATATCACCCACTTCAATATTTGGCATGGGTGCAATCATACCATTTTCTTCCTCTCGGCCTGGTCCCATTGAAATTACTGATGAGCATTGTTGATATAGTTTAGACTGATTGTTAGTTATTGTTAATTTGGTTTATGATTTGCAATTTAAACATATGTTCCATTAAACAACAAATATCATAACTCACCTTTACATAAATGCAGCTTTGGTAAATTCTCTCTAGGGACGAACAATCCATCTGTAGTTGTTGACGGTCTATCCTCAAGTCTTTCTACTAATACCATATCATACTTACAACTCCATTCATCAACTGGTACCTGGTCGTCATTATCAAACACAAGACGCCCTACACCTGCTCCACCTTTGAAGTCAGTATTAGGATTGATTGATCTAGCCGCCGATGGATCGGCCATTGGTGTGCTTAGAGCACGTACAGATGCTACAAGGAATGGTATTGTTAGTACTTTCATTATTGATTATTTGAAAGATGTGATGTTTCTGGATAAAAGTTTTAAAGTGTAGTAGCGTTATAGATCAGGTGATTGAATGATGAATGATGTTTGTCAGAAGAGTTATATCGAATTGAATTGAATATGAGTTTGTTGATGATGCGATTGCTCTCTCTAGATTGATGATGTTTGTGAAAGTGAGGTTATCGACTATGCACGGCATCTCAGCTCTGACATTTAGGTCAAATTTATCATTTTAGTTTTCAAAATTTAATGAATTTGCGTAGTTACTACCCTAACTTGTGTATAAATTTAAGCTAAATTTTACCTTGCTACCTACCTAGGACTACGCAAATATTTTCTCACCATGACGAATCTGATAGGCCCGACGGCGGCGGCGATATCTATATGACAACTCAAAATGAATCAATAAAGATTAGTACCGCGGTAATCTACATATAATATAGATTATTGCAGTATAAAACTTTATCGATTTATATTGATTTGTCTTGAAGATATCGCCTATTGAAATTTCGACGGCGGGCTGATTCACCGTCAACATTAACTTGTCGACGGCATATCTCCATCAATAGTATACCTACGCCAACTATTGATAGTATTATCGTAATCTACGGTCAATTCTGCATCCATATGTGTTCAACAATATTGCACCGGGGGCGATTTGCAATTGCAATATTAGCTAGAGAAAATTAACATCAAGTTCGAAAAAAAATTGCAAATCGATAGGCTAGATAGCAACATCGATATCTATACGATAAATCAAAATGAATCGATAAAGATTTATACCACGATATTCTCCAGAATCTGTAGAATATGATAGTATACTTGTTTTCCAGGTGAGCATATGATCCGGCCGAGATATCGACGCCGCCGCTCAGCCTACGACCTTATCGTAATTTTACTAAGTGCCTGAGATACCGTGTATGTAGGCTCTTACCTTTTCTGCCTCCACACGTAAGCACCATAATAAAGAACTCAAAAAATTTAGGTTCTAACTCTATTATATACAACCAATAAGGCTAAATAATAAATACTACATAGAGAAATAGAGAGGAGAAGTCAACATTTAATATCTGAGGTAATTATATAATTAATATCGTTAATAGTAGTGTGATAGTAAGCTGATATTATCTAGAGTTAAAATCAACATAACTTTTTTAGAATAAACATAACAATACTCTACCCCCAGTGAAAAAATAAACACAAGATATGGACTCTGAACATTATGATGAGTTTGGTAATTATATAGGCCCTGACCTTGACTCGTCATCGGATGAATCATCTGAGGACGGTTCTCAAGGTGGTGGCGCACCCGATGATGCCTCGGATGTATCCGATGATGATGTATCCCGAGATGGCGGCGGTCGTGCTGACGATCAACAATTAATATTACATGAAGATGGTGGTGGTGAAGAGTTGGGCACTGCGCCTGGTGTATCTGCAATAGTATTACACGAGGATAAAGTACATTATCCATCCGCAGAAGAGGTATACGGAGAGGGTGTCCGCACAGCGGTATTAGACGAAGATACCATGGATTTAGAAGAGCCAATTGTTGAACCAGTTGTTAAAAAGACATTTAGTTTAATGCGTGATGAGAATGAGGAAAGGGAGGCATATGGTGGGGATATGATCCGTCCGGGTGGTAAAGAAAATAAGGACGGGGAAGATTTAGTATCAGATCGATATTTGGCTTCGTTGGTTGCTAATGAAACAACCCGTACTCGACGTTGTCTTGCCTTGGTGGGACAATTACATAGTGGTAAAACATCACTCGTGGATTTATTCATTGAACAAACCAAGGTGCCTGTATCGAAGGGATTTGGTATTCATGGACCACGTGCATCACTTGAATCGCATAGGGGAGGAGGTCCCCGTACTACTGATACATTACAAGCAGAACAGGATCGTCAAATGTCTATTAAATCGTGTCCCATTACTTTATGTTTGCCCGACACACGAGGGAAGACATTTGCTTTGACAATGGTTGACTGTCCGGGACATGTTAATTTCCATGATGAGTCAGTAGCATCCCTCCGAGTGGCTGATGGGGCAGCACTTGTAGTTGATGCGATTGAGGGGATAATGTTACATACTGAAATGTTAATGAAACAAATTATATCCGAGGGATTACCATTGGTATTGGTAATTAATAAGATTGATCGATTGGTATTGGAATTGAAATTACCCCCCGATGATATGTTTCACAAGTTACGCCATATTATCGACTCAGTAAATGCATTTGTTAGTCATCAATCGAATGGGCGGTATCCCAAACTTTCACCAGATCGGGGGAATGTTATCTTAGCATCTGCCATGCACGGATATGCCTTTTCATTAGAAAGTTTTGCAACACAATATTTGGATCAACTTGATTTTGATGTCGAAGAGAAGGAGGATGCGTTTGGTTCATTTAAAAATCATGGTGGCCTGGGAAGAAATTTAACACCCGAGGCATTTGCTAAACGATTATGGGGAAATGCATATCTGGATCCAAAGTCGAATACGTTTCAACGCAAAGCAGGAGATTGTGGACCTGATCCTATCACGGGAGTGTCACCCAAACGTACATTTATACAGTTTGTTTTAGAACCATTGTATAAAATGTACACATTATGCGTGGGAGAGTCCGAGAAGGATGTTGAGAAGGCATTCCGTAGTTTGGGAGTGTTGCTGAGTAAGGAGCAATTGCGTGCCTCTGCACGGCCATTGATGAGAGCAGCGTTCCGTAAATACTTTGGCACTAGTACTGGATTTGTGGATACTGTTGTACATCACATGTGAGTTTGATTGAAGTGTGTCATATTTATTTTGTCGAAATTGCAGTTACTTCTGATGTCATATTATTTACCACACAAGTCTGACCAGTTATTATTCAACTGCATCCTACCTCTTGAACATTCCTATCGCTACTTCTTAGACCATCTCCGGCGGCAGCAGCAAAAGGCAAGGTCTCTCGTTGTTACTCTGGGCCACTCTCATCACGAACGGTCACATCAATGATTAAATGTGACTCACATGGCCCACTTGTCATTCATGTGGCCAAGCTCTATGCCGAACCAGATGGTCAATCATTTTCAGCATTTGGAAGAATATACTCTGGTACTGTCAAACCCGGTGAGCTTTTTTAGACGATATTGTTATTCCCTGAAATTTCCCATATCTCAGAATCTGCACTAACTTGTTTTGCTGTGCAAATGCCAATCACAGGTGATCGTGTTAAGGTGCTTGGTGAGGCATACACACCTGATGATGATGAAGATATGGCTTTTGCAACAGTATCATCTGTATGGATACCTCGTGGAAGATCACGAACTGAGGTGATGATGGCGAGGGCAGGGAATTGGGTGCTTATTGGAGGCGTTGACTCTGATATTGTAAAAACAGCAACGATTGTCGGCGGTGGAGAGAGTAATTTCGGTGGCGACGACGGTGATGGTGAAATCCATATCTTTTCTCCACTTAAATTTCCTCAGGTAAGCTTTGGCCTGTGATGTGTATGATATGCTGAACAATATGAATAGATTGCTAGACGTACGAATTCTTACAGATTACCTCTCTTTATCCAAAATCTCATCTTAGGCTGGTGGCGAATCAACAATGAAGCTTGCTGTTGAGCCTCTGAATCCAGCCGAGCTTCCCAAAATGGTAGAGGGATTACGTCGTGTCTCTAAATCTTATCCAATGTCAGCCACTCGTGTGGAAGAAAGTGGCGAGCATGTCCTCTTTGGCACTGGGGAATTATACCTCGACTGTGTCATGCACGATCTCAGAACTATCTATTCAGACATTGAAGTAAAGGTAGCAGACCCTGTCGTTGGATTTCGAGAAACAGTTGTAGAAACAAGTAGCGTCAAGTGCTTCTCTGAGGTAAGAACTATTATGTGGCAGAGTGTATTGTGCTAAAGAACAGGTTTCTACCAATTCGTATTCTAAAGAAGGCTGTCTTCTCTATATCATCCTCAATATTTCTTTAGACTGCAAATAAACGTAATAAACTCACCTTCATTGCGGAGCCGCTTGATGATGGCTTGGCCGAGCAACTTGAGAATGGTGAAGTGAATCTTAGTTGGGATAACCGGAAGCTCGGTAGATTCTTCCAAACGAAATATGATTGGGATCTACTATCCTCACGATCAGTTTGGGCATTTGGAAGCTCTCCTACTCATGGGACAAATATTCTCATGGATGACACTCTGCCAAGTGAAGTTGATAAGTCCATGTTGAATATGTGCAAACCTAGCATAGTGCAGGGATTCCAATGGGCCACAAGAGAAGGTCCTTTGTGTGAAGAACCTGTGCGCTCAACGAAATTAAAGATCCTCGATGTATCCTTGGCAGATAAAGCCATCCACAGAGGAGGGGGGCAAATAATCCCCACTGCGAGAAAGACTGTCCATTCAGCACTTCTAACGGCCACACCTCGACTGATGGAGCCTTGGTATCGTCTTCAAATCCAATGTCCTGGAGAAATTGTGAGTGCAATCCAACCAGTGTTGTCAAAACGCAGAGGGCATATCGTCCAAGATAAGCCCATCCCCGGGTCTCCCCTTTTCAGCGTCAAGGCATTCATTCCAGTACTTGATAGCTTTGGTTTTGAGACTGACTTGAGAACTTTCACTCAAGGTCAAGCCATGGTGCACTCTGTATTTGATCATTGGGCAATCGTTCCCGGCGATCCATTAGATAAGAGTATAGTCTTGCACCCACTTGAACCAAGTCTTCCTCAATGTTTGGCTAGAGACTTCCTCGTAAAAACTAGAAGGAGAAAAGGTCTCTCAGATGATGTATCTTTAAGTAAGTTCTTTGACGAAGCCATGCGTGGACAGCTTCTTCAGAGTCCTGAAAGTACTGCTGCTTTGACAAACTAGATACTGTGTAGACATAAACTTAATAGTAAGCAATAAATTGACAATATCTTTGTGTGTGTAGCTACTGACTGATTGCGACTAGTGATATTAAGATTTTTCCTCCCCTTTAGCATCCCCTCCCGAGCTCTTCACATAAGGCGTTTCGCTCTTCATCTTTTGTCTTCTTAAGGCTATTCTGTTTATTCCTTTCTTGTTGCATACTTTCTTTGTACCCCATTGGTTTACTAGCTTTCTTTTTCAATTCAGCTTTGATGCGAAGTCTCTCTTTCATCGCATCCTTTATTTGTTATTTGTGTAAAGACGTTGTTATTGAGAAGTGAGAAAATAGGGGTGAGTATTGCAATATCTTCACAACAGAGATATAGATTCAAAACAAAATCATCACAATAATGTGATATAGTAAGAAATGTCGAATTGTTGGGATAGAGATATACTCCAATATATTGGGAGGAACTCAGCTACAACACATAGGCAAGATGCCTTTTCAGGCAGTCTGCCACATGTTTCATTTCCCCCTTTCCCTAACATTAAGCCAGGCCGAGTGTCAAATAAGACTTTTTATAACTTTCATGCAGCTCGTAGAGTCGAGAAATCGGGGGTGTACAGTATATAATCCAATAACCAAACAAATTAACCCTTCTTAAGACGAACAATAGATTCTTCATATTACACAAATTATTATATTGACTGGTATCCAAACATATATCACAACTCACATCTGCAGCCTTCTGCTCCTCAGCAGTTGGCATAGTCAAATCTTCATCAGCAAATGCAATCGTTGGTGATAATAAAGTTACCGAGGAGATAGCAGTAGCAAGTGATGTTCTTAAGAAAGCTGACCTATCACAAGAGGTTGATGTTTTGTGTGCATGAAGATTTGATACCCCTCGTCTCTGGCAGACACTACCGGAACTGGTGAAAGCGGATATATTCTTCTCACCCAATAGAATAACAGCGACACAGGATAATATAAATGTCCGCATATTGATTTATGGATGGAGGAAGAGATGAGAAACTAGAGGGTCGGTATTGCATCAACACTGCAAAAAGCTAATGAGGATACCGGCCAAATCTACTCTCATAATTTTATCAACGTCAGTGTTATCAACATAACTACCATCAAGTAACAATACATGCAACCAATACGCTTATCCCTAAGCAGTTGTTGTGCATTTATAGCTCATCAGTTACATACTTTGCCCTATCGAATATACGACAACAAGAAAGGACAAGTTAGTAGTATAATAATGGATGCACATCCGGTATCGCAGTATATAACCGATACTGATGGCAAGTGGAGATTATGTGCTGGTGTAGCAATATTCAACTCAAAGAATGAAATTCTAATTGGTGAAAGAATCGGTATTACTCCAAGTACTTGGCAAACTCCTCAGGAAAGTCCGCGTTGTTCTGATCACTTCCTTTGGCCTTTCGTTGCCTATATTTGACTGCCCTTGTGAACCACATGTACTAACAGAAGTTACTGCTATCTCTCTTCATCTTCATAAATCATATGACGCGCATCTTCCAGGGTGGAGTTGACGTTGGAGAGACTGTATTGGAAGCAAGTAACAGAGAAATGTATGAAGAGGTAGGGTTAGAGTTTGGCAGACATGTTATGATGGGGACAAATAGCGATGATAATACAGCTACGATATCTTGTAAATACAAAACAGAAGGCACTGGGAGTTGGTTGGAAAAGCAGGGATTTGCTGGACAACAATTAACTTGGAGTATCTTTCGGTGTTGTAATGCGGACTTGGAGTTGAATCCGGAATTAGTATGCAATCTACAAGGATTGGGAGGAGAAAAGGCAGAATTCTCAGCTGTGCAATGGAAGAGTCTCGATTGGGTAGTAGACAATGTGTGGGAAAAGAAGCGAGAACCATATAAAGTGTTACAAGAAGCAACCATGCCACTCCTCAAAGAATGGAATGAGAAATGTATAAGTCAGGAATTCAGTGGCAAATGGTCACGAGACAATACACGCAATGTCGGAGTTGAAGAAAGTTTATTGGCTAGAGGGTTGAGTCAAGAGAATGCTACAAGACAAGCAACTAAAGCCTATCTTCAACAATGGAAGCAGGACAAAGAAAAACCGAGAGTCTGGATAGTGACAACTGACAAGGGCCCAGGCAAGCCGTCGACGAGAGAACTTAGATATCCAATGGGAGAGTTCACAGAATCTTATGAGGGCGAGAGTACAATATTTGGTAGTAGTAATGGAGGATCCGTAAAGCGTTGTTGCTTTTATCTCGCCGAAGAAAGCTCCGATAGTGGAGTAGCACACGTTACAGTTTCGTACACAGCCAAAGGCACTGAAGAGTCATTGAGATATCTAAAGAATGATGAGCTTATACTGAAGAGATCATTTCTGCCATTGTCAAGTACTGACAAAATTATATCAACTGAAGTCTTCATAAGGTGCTAATCTAATGTAAGATGGCAATATCACAACTTGCACCAGTCTCGTATTCATCAGTCTCGTATTCACATATTTACACTGTATTTAACTAGTACATATTATCACTTCAAAGTTCACTTCATTCTCAGGCAATAGATGCTACTGCTTTTTGAGCTGCATCATCCAAATCATTTGCAGTAATGAGCTCCAGGCCTGATTCTTCCAGAATCTTCTTGCCCTTTTCAACATTCGTTCCTTCCAATCGTACAATAACAGGAACTGATAGGTTTAATGAGCGTGATGCCTCGACAATACCCTCCGCAATAATATCACACTTCATGATACCTCCAAAGATGTTAACAAGGATGGCCTTCACTGCAGGATCTGTAGTGATGATTTCAAAAGCGGCCTTGATTTGATCGACGTTGGCACTACCACCCACATCCAAGAAGTTAGCTGGACTTCCTCCTCGAAGAGAAATGATATCCATTGTCGACATTGCCAATCCAGCACCATTTACCATGCATCCAATGTTTCCATCTAAACCAATGTAATTCAAATCCCACTTTCCAGCTGCAACCTCTCGCTGATCCTCTTGGGTATGATCACGTTGGTCATGAATATCCTTTTGACGGAATGCGGCGTTATCGTCAAAACCAATCTTGGCATCTGCGGCAATCAAATTACCATCTCCATCCTCGGCAAGAGGATTAACTTCCACCATTGTGCAATCTTTATCAACGAACAAGTTGTATAATGACTTGATTTGTTCGCCCGCAGCTTTCTTATCCCCAGAACAACCCAATCCATTCACAACCATTTCGAGATCAGAATCTGTAGGTCCTGTACGAATATCAATTGGAACCTTTATGATTTTCTCAGGTGATGACTCTGCCAAATCTTCAATGGATGTTCCGCCCTCTGAGCAGGCAATAATGAGAGGACCTCCAGAAGATCGATCCAGCATGATGGCAAAGTAGAATTCATTTACTAAATTCATTTTCTTTGCCAGTAGGAGAGTATTCACGGGCTTACCAGCCGGTCCAGACTGCTTAGTGACTAATGTACCACCTAACATTTTGGATGCATAATCTTCAACTTCTGATGTTTTGATTATGTGCACTCCTCCTTGTAAACCATTAGTAAATTTACCAAGACCACGTCCACCAGCTAATATTTGTGACTTAATAACTACCTCATCATCACCAATTTCCTTAGCGGCAGCAACTGCCTCCTCGACGGTGTGTGCAGGTATACCAAATGGTACATTGACACCCGAATCTTTCATAATTTGGGCTGATTGATATTCGTGTAGGTTGAGATATCGTACACTCCCTACCGTGGCAGGCACGCGTAGTTGACTACTGCATCGAAAGGCCGTTCTAGCTAGTTTGGAGAGCATGTTAATAGTATTATTAATGTTTATGTCAATGGTGTTGATTGATTGGTGTATTATGTTACTTAGTATTGTAGTATGGTTCAAGAAGCAACAAAAGTGATGCTTTAGATTTGCGAGGCCGGATCTTTTGTATCGAGATACTTATGGTACGGTGGGGTATCCTTTGCGTAACTAATTCCGCGTAACTAACTGCGTACCAATTAAAGTTTAGACTGACGACCATTGTCGGAGAATTGTAAGCGGTAGGGATATATTTATCTCTGCGGTGCACATTAATATACCACCATGATATTAAGATGGACTACCTTCGTCTCTGCACTGCTATTGGGTAGCGGCGGCAATCGATATGTCTCAAGTTTTACCTCATCCACTAATAATATTGTTAGCCACACTAATTCAGTGTATCAACAACAAACACATACAAATACAAAGTTAAATGCAGCAACAGCCCTAAGCCTAGATGATTCAGCTTGGTCAACAACATCTTTGACTGATAACAATAACGACAATAGTAATAATGATATGTCACTGTCTGATATAGAAGATCCAAAAGTGGGTGTCCTTTTACTAAACCTTGGCGGACCTGAAGTTAGTGAAGATGTGGAAGGGTTCCTCTACAATCTCTTTGCAGACCCAGACATTATTCGTTTACCAGCTCCACTGGCACCACTGCAATCACTCGTGGCCGCCATTATATCAAAGAGACGTGCACCAAAGTCACGTGAGGCATATAATTCCATTGGAGGTGGCTCACCCATATTGGAATATACTAATGCTCAAGCTGAATTAATGGTCAAGTCACTCAAGGAAAGGTACAATATAGATGCTAAACCATATATTGGTATGAGGTATTGGTATCCCTTCACTGAAGAGGCATTGGAACAGATTCGTGCTGATGGGATTAATGCATTAGTTATACTACCATTATATCCACAATTTAGTATTTCAACATCGGGATCAAGTTTGCGTGTATTGCAAGAGGAATTTGCCAAAAAGACTGAATGGTATGGACCACAGAAGATGTTCCATACAGTTATACCCTCATGGTATGACCGACCTGGATATGTCAAGAGTGTAGCCAACTTAATTCAGAAGGAGCTGGATTCATTCACACCTGAGGAAATTAAGGAGGGTACATCTGATAAGCAACCAATACCAAAGCATGTTCTATTCTCAGCACATGGAGTACCAGCATCATATATTGAAGCGGGTGATCCATATAAAGCACAGATTGAAGATTGTGTTGAGAGGATAAAGGCATTACTACCCACAGAAGATGAGGGAGTTAAGGTACATCTTAGTTTTCAGAGTAGAGTCGGTCCTGTCGAATGGTTACGACCATATACTGATGATGTACTACCTTCATTGGGTGAGCAAGGAGTGAAGAACCTTGTCGTTGTTCCCATTATCTTTGTTAGTGAGCATATTGAGACTCTTGAGGAGATTGATATAGAGTATCGTGAGTTGGCCGAAGAAAGTGGTGTGACCAACTGGAGAAG
>Ga0214478_101652_pt1 | contig 10739 bp, 7 predicted proteins | sample M1_20Mar14CPVII9_2_FD_178001 | JGI IMG/M metagenome (GOLD analysis project Ga0214478, IMG submission 178001) | Marine eukaryotic communities from Monterey Bay, California, United States - M1_20Mar14CPVII9sort6BwellD7 | ecosystem: Environmental > Aquatic > Marine > Unclassified | place: USA...
TCAAATGCATTCTAAAATTTTATTTCGATGAGAGAACATGTTAGTATGACTAGTATAATACTACACATACTTAAACTCTGCTTACCTGACTTCCAACCGATATCTCCTTGTTCAAGCGTTGTCGTACACGATCAATGAATACATACGGTGGATTGATACATAGTTGAACCTTCCTCTTCTCTACATTACTTAGAGATGAATGATGAATACATTCGATTTAAGCTGTCACATGTGTTTTCAACATGTTGAATATCTTCGATACTGCATTTCCAATTACAACCAAGAAATAGTCGTTTGTCTTCGGTTTTGTTAGCCTCTACTGTAATTGCAACCATGATGAAAATAATACATAGATGTACCATAAAGTATATATTATAATGACACATGCATTGCGCTTTGTGGAGAAGAGGAGTGGTATTGGTGCAATTAGTTGGAAACTGGCGAGTAAACGTTAAGTGCGTTTCATTCAGTTAGATAGTTTGGTAGTTAGTAGTTGCCCATGTTAGTAGACAAGCATTAGTCAATATATCACATATATCTAACCATGAGAGTCTCTTTGGTCTTTACTTTAGTGTCACTGACATCGCCAGCAACTGCTTTTGTTCAGCACCAAAGCGTTGTGCAACCGCTGACTTCCTTCTCGTCGACCAATCACCATGTCAAATCTCCCTTAACACCCTACATTAATAATAATAATGTAGTAAAGTTTAGCAGTACTGCACGAAAGGATTCGAAGGTACCAGGGTTGATAATGGATGGGAGTAGGTATTGTTGTGTTGTTGTTATATCTCGTTGTTCAGATTATAAATTTTGCAATGCTCACACATATGTACTTATCAATGCTCACATCATATGTACTTATCAATGTTTGTTTTATAAAGGCTGTGATCCATTCGATCCGTGAGTTATATTATGTCATATTATGTATTCATTGTCTTTGTTATTACAATTGCCGTATAAGTATAAATTATCAGGAGAAGAAGTAGCTAACATATCTTTCTATTTGGCAATCCTATACAATACAGAGAGTCGAGTGAATTTTGCACAGTCGAACCAGAAGAGATTGATGGAAGTCTGAAACGTACGATACGTTTAACTGTTCTATTCGCGTTGTGGTATATTCTAAATATTGGATATAACATTGGAAACAAGTCTGTGTTGAATGCATTGCCTTTGCCATGGTAAGTGATGATGAGATAATACACTTACCATATCTATGAGAGTGCATATCTTATGTACATACATATCTCTCATCACCATATCATAATACGAATCTGTATACATATAGGACTGCCGCTACTGTTGAGTTATTCTTTGGATTTCCGTATGTGGCATTTCTGTGGCTAACTGGATTAAGGAAGGCTCCTAAACTATCATTCGACAATGTAAAGACATTAAGTTCACAAGCATTCTTCCTTGCAGCTACACATGTGGCTGGAGTTATCAGTTTTGGGGCTGGTGCAATCTCGTTTACACATATCTTAAAAGCAACAGAACCCGTGTGGTCAGCTCTCATATTGAGGATTGGGGTTTAAGGAGTTCTTACCCCTTCCCGTTTATCTATCATTGGTACCAATAATGGCTGGCGTTGGATTAGCATCATTGAAAGAACTATCCTTCACTTGGTTAAGTTTCACTGCGGGAACTATCAGTGCCGTGACGTCGGCTACAAAGGCAATTCTATCCAAAAAAGTTTTAGATGGAAAGCCAATGGGAGAGAACCTAACACCGGCTAATATGTTCGCAGTACTAACAATCTTGGGCTTCCTAATGATACTACCAGCCTCACTCTTGATTGAGGGTCCATCTGCAGTGTCTGCTGCGTATAAGGCATCCATTGCTGCCGGGCACACAAACGCGGAACTTGCCAGATTATTGGGAGCATCAGGATTCCTTTACTATCTTTATAATGAGGTTGCTTTTCTCGCCCTGAGTGAAGTGGCTCCTGTTACACATGCAGTTGCCAATACAGTCAAACGAGTGGTCATTATCATTGCCTCGGTACTTGTATTCCGTAACCCTGTGAGTCAACTAGGTGCTATTGGTTCTGCTATCGCTATTGCCGGAGCTTGCGGCTACTCTATTGCAAAGAGCAGATGCAAGCCAAAGCCCAAGGCTGAATAAAATAAAATACATTATCAGGGATGAAATTGTATATTACGAGGCCTCTACCGGCACTCTTAGTTGCTGTAAGGATTGCCAGGGATATGCAGATCTCTCGAATTTTTATGAGAGTAGAGGAATTCGAGAGATGTTGCAACGTATTGCAAATTGCGAGTAATCTTCAGTAATTATAAATTGGTATAACAATAAAGCAGCTCATATACTAGCAATCAATACAGTCCAATAACTGATAGTTGTCTCAATTGGTGGTGTTATATGACGTTAAATTTAGAGGGTTTTAAACTATCATAAATAGGTGAGATCATGTGTGTGAAAATTCTTGATAAATCATTGCAATTCGATATTAGCAACCTAATAGCACCTCTATATATCAAACAAACCAATAAATATGACATCCCTACTATCGGCAACAGCTCAAGTACAAGCTCGTAATGGCCAAACACAATTACCAATCCACACTTCCGAAGGAGGGGGAACAATCCCGGTCAGATTTGATGGTAAAAATTTATCAATAATGAACCATACCGAACAAGATTTAGATATTAATCCAGCCAATATTGATCATGGTATCACCCAGGCACCATATGAACGTGGATTTTCACCATATGAATTTAATGGTGGTACAACACTTGCCATTTCTGGACCCGACTATGCAGTAGTTGCAGCCGATACACGGCTATCATCCGGTTATGAAATATTATCACGTAATGTATCAAAGTTACACCCATTAACTACCAAATGCGTATTAGGTTCCGCCGGATGTAAGACCGACGTTGATCAATTACGTTCCGTACTTGATATTAAAATGAAGATATATTCACATAATCATCGTAAACCAATGGCTACACCGTCAGTGGCACAAATGTTAGGAAATACATTATATATGAAACGGTTCTTTCCATATTATTCATTTAATGTTTTGGCGGGTATTGATTCGGAAGGTAAAGGTGCTGTATATTCCTATGATGCTATTGGTTCATTTGAACGTACACCCTTCTCAGCAAGTGGTTCTGGTCAATCATTTTTAATACCATTAATGGATAATGTTATATCACATAAAAATCGTTTAGATGAAAAGCGTGAATTACCTAAGGAGGAGGTTGTTGAAATTGTTAAGGATGCATTCTTAACTGCCGGTGAACGTGATATTTATACTGGTGATTCAGTTGAAATTATGGTTATTACGAAGGATGGTATTCAAACTGAAACTTTTAATCTCAAGGCTGATTAAATGTATTTTGGTATTTTACTGGTGGTGAGGGGTGCGGTGGTATTTAATATTGGCAAATTGGATTTAGTTTGGAATGGTAATTGGGGGATTTATTTGGTGGAGTTTGGGTGGGGGTGTTGGGGTTTGTCGAGGTTCAGGTTGTTTAAATAGGGGGTTAACAATCTAGAAAGTCTTTGCAACAAATGATATATTCATTACTTTAATAACTTATCTAGTTACCCTCGGCGGTTATCTAGTGAGCAAAGGAGTTAATCGTCATTTAGATTAATTCATTCTACAGGGGTTATTTACATATCTCATTTCAAGCTACCAAACAGGCCAAAAACAACAACCGACTTCATCTATCGTCTCTTCTTTTTTCTAATCTCAAACAGGTTAGCAACTTCTTGTAAATCCTCTGCTGATACACTTTGTACATTATCACCGCCGCCGTCACGCTGCTGTAGCAAATTATCCCCATCACCTTGAAAAAGATTCATATCAAGTGAACCCGAGGTTGATAAATTCACAGGCATTGGAGGACTTTCATACTTCATATCAAGTTTCTTTGTTGCCTCGAGGCAGAAACTAGACAAGTCGGCCTTACTCTGGAGAACTGGTCCAATATTTTGCCAACTCTCACGGTGCTGTACGACAATCTTATATTCTATATAACCAACATCTGCTTCTACCCTAGTTGCCCGAAAACCGACTAATGATATCCACTCCCTGGGTCGGGCCTTAATAAAGTTCTCTACTGCCGTACGAAATACTGTGATCTTAGTGAACGGGGTTTCTAATCCAAACTTTATTAGAACAGCTATTATTGCCTTGGGTGATCTATTGGCATTAATGATACGAAGAGCGGCTAGACTGCCGTTGGAGTACGTTGCAGTCTCGTTGGTTGTTGCAAAGCGGACTGTCGTAGTGAATAATGTCACGCTATCCACGTACCATGTCGGACTTCCATTGACATTTGTATCTGACTTGGGATTACTGGTGGCAATTCTATCACCGATATCTGTGTATGTGTCGATATAGAAAATGTGAGCATAAGATGTGCACAAAAAACACCCATACATAACAAACAATCATTACGCACCATATGGTCTTCTTACGAATATGAGGAGAAGACCCTCGAAGTAGTTTGATGCGGCTGTAAAGGAAGGGTAAGAAGGTAAGTTATTGGAGGGTTTAAAATACACAAATAACCTCTGATAATGTCCTAGGATTTTGCACTTACCTGAACCAAAAAGAAACGAGAAACCAAGGAAGAATGTGTTGAATGATAAGAATACTGTCCAGATATCGATTCCAAGGACTGCAGTAGAAGAGGAAGAAGCATTAGAAAAGTTATCTAGCAGCACTTTTGCACACTGTACCAAGCACACATGTCACTTACTAGCCACGGCAATTATCGTGAGGAAGAAGTAGAAGAAGGCATTAACAATCTTCTCAAAGGCAACATCAATTTGGGCCGAGTTGGCAATACTCGCTCGGAGTAACCTTAGTTGTTTATACACTGTATCAATTGACCTTACAAAGTCAAGCTTAATCAGGTTCCCTTGTCTGTCTGGTCTGAATAACCGGATAAGAGATTTGATCTTAGCATTATTATATCCTCCCTTCTCATCCATCGCAAGCACGGCTAAGATTGAGAAAGGAAGCGCAGAAGTATCACTGCTCACGCTTAGCATTAGTCGGTCATATACCTCCTGAGATGATTGTACACATTGCTCTCTAGTTTTTGCATGCCCGAAGGCATGACTGAGTGGATACCTATCGTCCATCGATGCTACTGCCTTTTTAAATTCTACTAAGTCTCTGACGGTTGCTTTAGATTTTTTCGTCGCTGTTTCGGGCTCCTCCCATTCAGATAACAAGTACATTAAGTTTGCGTTGGCAGTAGAACTCGACTCAAACTTCTTTTTGGTACCCCCGCCGTCAGTACCATCTGATGAAGAACCACGTGGTCTAGGAGGACTTTGCCTGGGTCTTGACGGTGATCGATGATGTGTAGCTCCCTGTGATAGGGAACCTGGCGACTTTGAATCATCAGACAGGGGTGTAGGATGCTTTAATCTATCTCCCGCGGACAGATTTTTACGCTGCATATCATTGGAAGATGGTGTTTCACCATCGGATGAAGATGGTGATGGTTTTGGCACATCGAGCCGCTTCCGTTGGATGCCGCGGGGAGATGGAGTGGCTGCCTCTACACTACTATCCGACACGACCTCCTCCAATATCATTTCACGAAACCTGACCAGCTTTTCATCTTGTTGATCCTGTTCGATGGGGCTTAAGTTACCCCCGAATAAAGATCGTTTGTGCTCTATATCTCTGGCCAAGTTTGCTACTTCTCCGATCAGAATCATCTTTGCCATTAATGTCTCTAACTCGCCACCAAAATGTGCCACTGCACGTCTACCCAGATATATTGCCATTGACAGCCTTTTTAAGCTTGACATTACCCCAAAAAATATACTGAAGACAGACAAGAAGAAGGAGGAGTGTATTAGTTAGGTTTGGGTTGTACTAAAGGATACTATGGTAGAGGATAGCAAGTCCGCTGCATAACATATCACTCACCATGAAATTAAGAGAAGCATATATGTCTCGGCATTAGTGACTCCTTCGACAGGGTTACTTGCGTTGAACAAGTCAATCTTCTTCTGCCAAAACAACCAATGTCGAGGGAAATTGTAATCACCATAAAGGAAGACGAAATCAAGTATTGCCCAAAATGTCAAGATGTACGGCCATCCATAGCTTTGGATAATGGCCAGGCTAATGTATGGACCAACCACGGCATTGAAGCCTGTACTTCTCAGTGCCATAATTTCTACCCAAAACACTTCCCCAACTCTGGCCAATTCAAAGATTATTGGTTGACGTACTCCCAAGAATAGTATCCACCAACTTATACTTGTATTGGTGTTCCCAGCTAAAGGGTTGTCAAAGATGTAAAATAACAAAGCAGCCACTGATAAGCAGGGTATTACCAAGAAGGCCATGATATGAGATATTCTCTTTTCAAACTTGGGCATCTTCGGGACAACTAAATCCTTATAATCCGCCTTTATTTTGCCAAAGAATCCACGTTTATTCTTCGACGAGTCAACCGAATTTAATGCATCAATTAATCGATCTCCTGACGTTTTCTCTCTATCACTATCATCTATACTTATCTTGGAACTACCACGTCTTTGTGACATGGATGACTTGAAACTACTCCGTCGTCGTTGTAAGGAACGTAATCTTGCTGCCATGAAGTTCATGTTATCAGTCTCTTCACTTGTATGTTGCAAAATGTTAATATCCTCTCCATTAGTTGGTCCATCAGCCTCGTCTTCTTGTGTTTCATTATCTTCATCACGATGAATGACACCAGCCATTTTCTCAGCAACAGCCTTACCCTTCTCTTTCCCGGCTGCAACTGTATTAGTAGCATTTTTCAACACTCCTTCTAAGAAGGGATCACGTCCACTATCAGTATGTTCACTCTCTATATGCATTGCCAAATTCTTAGCAACATCTGCCGACGACGAAGCAGTTGTCGTACCACTTACATATTCAATTGCCGAATTTTCAGGAACTGATATACTAACATTTGATCTATTATTGGATGATGAATATCGTCTATGCTGTTGAACTTTCTTCTCGGGTGATTCATTCGATATTGATGATGCCGATCCACCATCTCCATACAATCCATATTGATATTGTGGTAAATCATTCTGCAAATTCACCTTCTTCAGGAAACTATCAGTACTATATGTTCTATTTCTATTCCCAACTTCGCCGTCTGTAGATTCCTCATCGTCATCAGAATAATCTTCCATACCTGCTTCTGATATGCCCTCACCTAACAAACTATCTATCCGTTCGGAAACTTCCTCAGCTTCTAATGCTGCCAATATATGCGTCTCAGCCTCATTTTCAAATTGGGAGGTGACAACTGTATCTAATGTTATCGATTGAGATCGTTGTGTATTAATAATTGGCAATGAGTTCGTTAGTGATGATGATAATGATGTAGCTGCTTGTGCAGCTTGAGCAGCCGCGGCTGATGCAGGACCGTCCTCGCTACTAAATGCAACACTATTCTTTCTTTCATTTTGATGCTGTTCATTACTATTATCATTAGTATTATGTGTTCGTAGAACCGATGGTGGTGGAGGTGGTGAGCCACTGGGATTGGTTTTATTTTGTTCTATTGGTGGACTATTGTCTAATACTGTTTCCAATATAGGTGGCGGTGGAGGAGGTGGGGGTGGTATTGCATTATTATTACCTTGTCCATCATCATCCTCAGACATTGAGGATACATAGTGCTTTGGTGGAGGTCTAGACATTATTCTCTATCCTTTCTCTATTTATTTCTACCTGTTAAAGCAAAGTATATTCATTGTTAGAATTAGATGACCACAGAACACTGTAATATGAGCTCGATACAATTGACAAAGGCTCAGAGAACTTTAAAGACTGAATTGATTAACGACCATGGTTTTGTTTGGTATCTATCAATAGTTTTCTCATCACTGCTTGTTGAAATATCGTGTCTGAATTCTAACACATATCGTACTATTAAACTGCAAAACTTACCTCTCATATATATGTGTGAGGATGTCTCTGTTGCAATAATGACAATAGATAAAAGGAAATATGATGCAAAGGTTTAGTGGCGTATATTAGAGGGGTTAGGATGTATCAGTACCTATATCAATGTGTCTTCTCTCACCACCACGACATTCATTCTTCACACATTATAAACTTTGTAACATATATTGTATCCATCATAAAAGTTGCACACAACCCCGCCCGGCCAGCTCTTACCTAGGTAAACAAACCAACAAAGGACGCTTTCATTGCATATCCGGAGCAACGAATGAGGAGTAACTTTCTAGATAACAATTAAAACCATAACCTATCATCACTACTTACCATCTGCGCTGCATGCATTTAATGCGGTATCCTTTTGTACCCTTTCGACGTCATGAGCACACCAATTGAAATAGTTATCATCTATATTCATTCATAGCTATGAGCTGCTTTGTAGTAATTATACCCCACCATTACCTATATCTACAGTTCGAAGTCCTACTATCAATATGCATTAGTGTAAAATGCGATATAGACACTCTCATCTCAACTCAAACACACACAAAAACAATCATATTGAAAATTGCTCGTTTGAATGACTGAATACTCGTATCGTAGAGAGGACAAACAATTAACAACTTGAGAGTTTATACTAGAGAAGATAGTATCAATTATATTGTAGCGCTATTCCGAACAGTAATCGGTATCACCCGTCTATAAATTGTTAAACAATTTGATAAGCAAAGAGATACCTAAGAGAAAAAAACTAACGGAAGAGTAGTGGAGAACATTAGTAGATATTAGATAGTTATTTAGAGCTAATTGGCCGTTAGTTGCAAGGTAGTATTACAAGGTAGTATGTCTCCTAAATGGGATGGTCTTCATGATGAAGAACCGTGGATAGCACACTTTGAACTTGTTTGTTCAGTTAATCTATCAATGGATGAGATACGCAGGATGACTAAGGATGTAGCAGAGGATGATCTAAAGGATCTAAAAGGTTCACCCTTCCTGCATATAGTGTGTTCAGATAAGAATGCATTTCTGTGCATCGGATGATCTTTCCATGGATGAGATGCGCAGGATGACTGAAGGTATATCATTGATTGATTTGAGCAACTCATCCTTCCTACATCAAGTATGTTTTAATGAAAATGTTACATTGGAAATGGTGGAATATCTGTTAGAATTCCATTCCCAAGCGATAAATACAATTGTTGATTATGATTTTGATGAAGTTCAATCTGCATATCCACTACACTTGGCTTGTTTTAACGATGAATGCCCAAATGAAGTGATTCAATTGCTATTGAAAAGGTTAGGCGATTCGGCTGCTATTCATTTAACTCATATATGTAGTATGTATGAGGATTGGGGAGGTACGGATGCTGGATGCGACGAGTATGGTGGTACTCCTCTGCATTATTACTTATCGAGAACAAATGTTGATCTGGACATTGTCAAACAGTTAGTAGCCAGTCCCGAAGCATTACTATTAACTGATGATGATACAAAGTGCACCCCAATTCACATCCTTATGCATAACTCAAGTATCGGAGATATGTATGATGTGGTTAAATATCTTGTTGAAACAAATCCGTCCTCTCTTCAAATGAAGGATGAGTACAATCATGTTCCTCTCCACGCTGCGTGTTCAAATATGTTTATTACAGTAGAAACAATCCAACTTCTTCTAAGAGCTTGTCCAGACTCTGTTCGTCAACGAGACGATAGTGGTAGGTTACCCATGCACAGCCTTTGTTATTGTGGAATGAATGGAAGAGGAAAGATGAATGATGTTTTAGCAGAGGATATTTTAAAGCACTTACTAGATGCTCATCCAGATTCGGCCAGAATACAAATTGATGACGAAGAAGGTGACGACAATCTTTCTTTGCATTTAGCTGCCAACAATAAATCGCCAGCTTTCTGTAAGTTGCTCGTCGATGCTTACCCAGAATCAGTCAAAAGATTCAATAATCGTGAGAGTTTACCATTTCACTTTGCTTGCTACGATGGACGACCAGATACGGTAGAATATCTATTTGGATTGTATCCAGAGAGTCTTCACATCAGAGATGGTTTGGGATACTTGCCAATTCACAGTGCTTGTAACTATATCAAGGAGAGCACTCCAAAAATTATCAAGTTCTTGCTCCGTCACGATCCAGAATGTTTATCAAAACCAATCGTATCACATTTTGCGGGCGATCACCATCGACAAGGAAATGGTGCACTGCCTCTTCACATCATTTGCCAAAGATGGGATAAGTCCAATGTGACGGAGCTTCTTTACGATCTCTATCCAGAGGCTATTCTTATGAGAAATGGACTAAGGAATCAATTGCCAATTGATATTATTAGAGAGAGGTTTGATTACATGTCAAACTCCGAAATACATTTCCATGAGACTGATCATGTACAGAGAGTACAGGACCTCCTTCCTTTTCTATATACCCAAACGAGTTATGCTACAATGGCACAAAATGAAACTGCCATGAGAAGACGTGACCGTACAGGTTCGCTGCCATTACACAATGCAATACGCTCTGAGGCACCACTCGGTTCAATCAGATTGTTAGTCAACGGAAATCAAGATGCTATTAATGTACCGGATGGTTATGGAGTGCATCCTTTGGACATTGCTTGTCAGTTTTGTACAGTTGATGTTGTCAAATATTTAGCAAAGCTAATCGGTAATGACCGCTTGGATACATGTGATGTGAACAAGAACTACCCACTACATCATGCATGCCGAGGGGGTAACTGTGAGGTAATTGAATATCTACTTGAACGTCCA
>Ga0214478_101653_pt1 | contig 10725 bp, 6 predicted proteins | sample M1_20Mar14CPVII9_2_FD_178001 | JGI IMG/M metagenome (GOLD analysis project Ga0214478, IMG submission 178001) | Marine eukaryotic communities from Monterey Bay, California, United States - M1_20Mar14CPVII9sort6BwellD7 | ecosystem: Environmental > Aquatic > Marine > Unclassified | place: USA...
AGTTTGAGCTCATCATACGTATGTTTGCAAACTGACCGTAATTGATATAAGTCTTTCAGTGTTAGATAATCCCATACTGTAGAAGAATCAATTGGACTGTCATTTGTTCTTATAAATAGAGATAGGAGTTCGTTCATAATAACTAAAAAATGAGTGGTAAGCGGAGCGGAGGTGCACCCTGCACCAAGTATATGAAGTATGAAAATACTAAAACTATCTTCAACGGATGACTAGTAACAACAAGAGCTTTTAATAATACCAATCAGCCCAACAATCGATATCCGAAGACAATAATATAAACCTCTCTTTGCTTGGTGCTTACATCTGTACAATATGTGGTCTTATCTATCTGTGGTGGTATACTAGGAGATGCACCTGGAAAGTCCGCGTTAGTATTGTTTTATCATGTGAATGTTTGTGTTCAATATGTAGTCTTGGTGATTTTACTACTTCATTTGACCTACATTTGCCTTTGTTTAACTACATTTGCAAGTCGCATGTACTAATGCAAGTTTCTATCATCTCTCATTCACTAACGCGCATCTTCAGGATTAGGCAAGACAATTACAATGTTGAGTTTAATAGCAAGCACGGCAGGGTTAAGACCTGTAGAACCGAAAGAGTTCTATGACAATGACAGTATCAATATGCATTGGAAGTTGATGAGGACCAACCCAGTCTTTAGAGAAGAGATATTAAGAGCTCTCCGACCGTTTAGAGCGTGCGGATTATATGAAGAATTAGCTCATTATGTTAGCCCACCATATAATGGTGATAAATTTCAAACATTGAATGAGTTTGAGCATTATGTAAACAAGACAATGAGACCGGTGGCAAATCAAGCTGAACTAGACCTGTTTCGAAGGAGTGTAATTGCATTCAAAGCCGGACTAGATAAACGCAACCGACGATTCTTTGCCAATGAAAAAGGAAAGCGGATGATATTCGAGAGAAATCTCATACCATGTTCGACTACACTCGTCATCGTCCCAGACGCGTTGCTAGAGCACTGGGCCGAACAAATTAGAAGACATGTCAATCTTAATATGTTTGTGGATCAAAATGTTGGAGGACAAGGATCTGAAGGTGTTGTGTATATCGATGGAGTAGGTGATTTAGCTACCGCTAGATTTCCACTGAACCATCAACAAACTCCTCTACCCTCCGCATTTGATCTAATGTCGTATATGATTGTCGTAGTACCATTTGCAAGGATCAAACAACAATACAACAATGCAAGGAAGAGACAAAGAGAAGATGATTTTATGGATAAGACTGGCGGACAATCAAACAGTTTGTCTTCATCCTCATTACTTCAGTTGAGATGGTTTAGAATTATCGTAGATGAGGGGCATGAACTCGGGGAAAACGATGCAGGTACGAATGTCACAAAGTTTGTAAATGAAATGGGAACAGAGAGGAGATGGGTCTTGAGCGGTACACCTACCACAGGAGATGAAGACTCTCCTGATTTCACTGCCAAGGGTTTGGATCAATTGCAACGCCTTCTTCTTTTCTTACGCCATGAAAAGTATGGTGCCGTACCTCAATCAATGGAAGGAGATAATTCAAGAGGAAGAGTGAAAAGCAAAAAAGAACAAGCCAAGAGTGCATGGGAGATGCAAGTCAAGAAGCCCTTCTTGAGGAAAGAACTAGCCGGACGAGAGGAACTGTATAAAATTCTAGATGAAATAATGGTAATGCACAAAAAGGAAGATCTCTCACTTCCAAAACCAATCTTCAAGCAATCTCAAGTTAGTGTATCCATACCATCAACGATACACTCTGGAATCATTGATATCGTACACACATCTGCTGCTGAATTATCACATCAATTATTGGATAAAGTTGGATTAGCTTGGAATCCGAAGCTTCAATCTGCCTTGTATCATGGAAAATCTGCCTTGTATGATACTCTTGTGTCCGAATATCTAGGGACTGACCAGTTTCAAATGATTGTGGATGAGGCTCAAGCAACTTTTGTAATTGACAGTGTCACTACAGAGAGGAGAGAGCTAGAAGCTCGAGGTGGCGCATCTCAAGTGATTACTGCTCCGATCACAGCGGCTACAATGCTTTCTGACAGCTGGATTGATAGACGTCCTGTAAAGGCTGTTGTATACTCAAGCTCACACAACAACCTCTTGTCAGTTGCCGAGTACCTTTATGAATCATTTGGCAATGAACACATCGCTGAATTGCTTGAAGGGAAGATATCAAACATGTCTTATGAGCTTGGAAGGTTTAGAAGGAATTACAAAGAAGGGAAGGAATGCCCAATTTGCGGTGGATGGAACGAGTTTGTAGGTAAGAGACTCCGAAGCTGCAGTAATCGTTTGTTAGAAGTCACTAATGGCGTGAACAAGTTTCTCATTGAACCTGAAAGAATTATTCGAGGGGTTGGTCCTATGGAATTCAACTCTGAATTGAATAACGCCGACCTTTTACAACGAGGACAACCAGTTGAGATGACACGCCTTCAAGGAGCTCCTCTCTCCAAATATAACGTATCTCACAAACATTGGAGGGTGGGTGATGTACTCTGTATTGATGCTAGGAATTCTCATCCATTATTGCGTAAAAGATGGGATGAAGAGAAATGGAAGCAGTATGGATCCGAGAGATGTATAGAATTAGCTGAGAGTGATGGTTATGAGGGGCGTGATAACTATTTGGGTTCTCTACCGAATGACATTGACAACGATGACGGCACTGGTCAGATTATGATTAGATTGCTGAAGTGGCAACCTTGTGGACGTTTTCATAGTCGTCCGCGATACGATCAACGGAGACGGAAGAATGTTGGATGGTACAAAGGGCCAGATCTTTCTCATGTTGAGATGAGGACACAGAAGGAAGATACATTTCTACTCTTATTGGATGCTTCCCTCTCACACGGATTAGACTTATCGTTCGTCACGCACATGTTTCTTCTAGAGCCAATAGGTGAGTGTTAAAACGTTCTTTGTGTATTATCTGCATTTGCACATTTCTCACTGTATCTTTCCTCATGTAAAAAAAAGATGATGCGGCCCTGTTGGAACAGGTGACATCTCGAGCTCATCGGCTTGGTTGCACTGGTCCATGTACAATTGACACCGTCAATGTTTGGCAGAAGACCGACTCCGCAATGAAAGAAGTTGCAAAGCAGCTGTCATCGGCTGTTGAAATCAACGATGCTGAAACGAAGTCTTCAAGAGCAGTATGTGAACATTGCTACAGGTCATTTGAATCTCTAGCGAAGGCAGAAGAGCACGAGCTCACATGTGATAGAAATCCAAACTCTACTGCAATCATCGATCCCTTCCATCTATCTTCAGTCTATCGAGATATCAAACCGCCATTGCCAATGCAAGTTGGTACCGAGAATGGCGTCAACAGTGTATGAGGAAGGAAGGGACTAGAAGTGCCTGCCCAACTTCATAATCAGGGAAGAGTTTACTTGGGTTGTTGATTTGTTTACAATACTATTAAGATAATTGGCATTGTATCTACCTACTAGACGTCCGTTTCAATTTTAAGCACACATCCTTAAATTGACAGCTTTGATTTTCATGTTTATCGGTATCCTAGGATACCGAAGGGGAAAGGATAAAACTACTTATACGACCTTCTTGGTTTGATATCAAGATAAACCCCTTAAATTATAGGACATACCTCTCATACACCTTTTATATAGCTGGTTGATAATAAAACATATCATTCAGCATATGGATTTCAAAAAGGTAAAGGATACACGTCTTCCAGAAAATTTCTATACGGACATTTGGACCTTCGCGGGAGTAATAATGGAAAATTATTTTTTTATGATATCGACGCCATACCCCCCTCATTTGATGTGAGATTACTCAACAACTAGAGATCGTTAGAGAGTGAATAGGGGTTCTCCTGATAGCCAAGATCCTTGCGCACTCGTAGATACTATTCACTCCATAGTTACGTTTTATCTTCGTGGTCGTATTGTCATTATAGTAGAAACGCCACCTTTTGTAGTGCACTGATGATAATGATATCGATTATGTGCCATATGTACGTTCTGGTATGGTCTCTGGTACATTATTCGGTCTATTAGTATATATAGAATCGATATATGGTATTGGTTGTTGATTTGCAAATGATTATTGAAGAGTATATCAACTCTAAGTTGTGAGTAGTTGATTTTTAGTACATTATGTTGTTGCATTATTAATGTACAATCTAACCATTGTATTACCCTCCACAGCTTATCTATTGATTGTATTACGTCTATATATCGATATTGGAGGATATGGGACGAGTAGGAGGAGTATTTTTATACCATATCAAGTCATTTGCTATAATTAGATGAGGATACCGTCCAATTGGTTGGTAAACGTTATGTTAAAGTGATAATAAATGGATAATCGATGGATTAGATGGGATAATTACACGGCCAATGATATATTTGATTAGTTAATACAGTTTGGAGATAGTTGTTGGAAGTTATTTGATGTTGAATGGGTCGTAAGCCACCTGCCCTATCTACCGACTTGAGAATTTGATATTTTACATTTAATTAATTGGGAAGAGAAGAACAAAACGTAACAACAGTCTTTCAGATTACGTACGCATAACCACATTCACTTTACATTTATCAACTATTAAGTCCGTCAACAACAATACTATATACTTCTCTTCATACATATAAAACACATCAACTACATATATCACATTTTCATCCACTAATACATAAACTGCATCACTGAACCTCACCTAACTGTTGTGACTGTGGTTACTGATTCACCATCAAATACTACCTTGGAAAGATCATGAGCATCGTAACAATGGATACGGCAAGCACCCGTGCCGACAAATCTCATTTGACAACAAGGACAGGCAACAATCTTGGTATGCATCCCAAGGAGTAACTTCTTGCTCTCTTCTGACAAGGAATCATAATCATCATGTTGAGTATTGGTTGGACCTCGAAGTGCAGCGTTTTCATTTATGTCAAGCTCATGCTCTTGCAAATTAGACGGAAGCGATTCAAGATCATCAAATGGCAAATCAACAATATCTGTTTCATCCTCTCGGTCGTCCGCTACTACTTGGGGTGCAGTCCTTTGACCAGACCTCGGCTCTCGGCTTGTGGCAGCCTTCATTTTCTCAATTGCCTCCCTCACCACCCGTCTGTTGCGTAAATGGATCTCTCGGAAACACATCTTGGACTGTTGCCTTCCACGGATATTGCCAAAGTTACGCTGGAGCTGGTTATATACGGCATGTGTCATCTCGATGTTCTGCTCGTCTAAGTTACCTGTGCATTCGAATTGTCGAACCTGTTCAACGATGTGTGAAGGGGATTCTCCATTATCATTGAAATCAAACAGATCATGACACTTTAGAGTGGTGGGAAGTCGGATTGGATTCTCGTCTCCTTCCAATGGTGGTGACTCAACAACTAGATCGAGAATGGCAGTTTTCATCCTTGTAATGTCAGCCTCAAATGTGCTCATTGCCTGCTGTGAATGACGACCGGTAGCAGTCATGAATCGCTTGATATCATACCAAGGTAAGAGAATTGCTTGCATTTGAGTGTTGAATTTGACCATAGCTGTATTGAGACGAGCATCATCACCAAACTCTTCTAACATGGCTTTTGTGATTCCCTCCATAATTGCTTGAGCCTTCTTTGCTAACTGAAAGCAATCTGGTCCGTTAATGACCCCACTGAAGTAAACTTGAATGTCGACTCCGTTCTTTTTGAGCACTTGGACGATGATAGACTTCGAGATCTTCCCATGTTTGGCAAGAATCTGACGGAGGTGGACAATATTGTTTTCCACTATTGGCTTCAGTTCAGACAGCTGTACCGCAAGGTCGATCTCATCGTCACTCATTTGCTGCTCTTCGAGCTCCTTCATGTCAGCTTCCGCCTCAGCTAACTTTGCCTGATATGTTGCTTTGGTTGCCTCACCATAACGAGGGTTATCAAGAATATCTTGAATACGTGACAAGCGCATCATCATGGCCTTCATTTGCTCATCCTCCTCCTGGATCAATCCATCAATATCAGTGGTGTGTTGATCAAGCCAAGTGTTAAAAGCAATCAGTTTATTCAACTCAAGACGGGCACTCTGTTCAGTCTTTGGATTATCTCCGTCGTATAACTGCTCAATCTTTAAACAAAAGTCAAACACCATATCAAGTATAGATCGGGTAATGCCAATGCGGACGTGCAGCAAAGGTACCAAGATGATGGGAATGAATGCCAACCACATATGTGCAATACTGTGTGAGTTGTTTTGTGTTACACGTGTTCGCAATGCCTTAGTTCTCAATTGTTCAGGTTGATTCTCATACAAGTCTTCAAACTGCTCGTAATCCTGCATAATACTTTGCATAGTTCGACGAGCAGCTGCTGGTGTTGTAGAACAGAATATGTTCTTCATATTACACAACAATGCAAGACAAAAGACGCAGGGGTTTCTAGCAGATGCACCTTGATGACCAATGAATGTTGACAAGAACGCTAGGTCGGCTGATAATACACCACCTGCTAGTATCTGTTCCACACCCATTGGTACAGTGTCGACTGATAAGTGTTGACATTTCATTGGCTCGCGGAACAATACTGTTGCTAGACATTCATTGGATGAGCCACCAAAGAAGGAGAAGCCTAACACTTCTCGTTCACCAGCAACCAATATCTTGGTAGCAGTGACAGATGTAAAGTCCAACAACACAATACCCATCTTGTTATCGTCAGAGATTTCTTCTGCTCGGATAAGTGTCGTCCCGGATGGCTTTGGCAGCGGCTGAGGAGAATGGATGTTGTGATTAGAATCAGAGTTGATGGCTACTGCAAGCTGAGTCGTCTTCACATCCTGAGATAGTTGCATAGGCAGTGTCAAAATAACACATCTCCTATTACAAACAGCTTCCATATCACGTCTGATGATAGAATCTTCTTCAAATGCTGCAATCCTTACGTTGGCTTCTGTATCTTTCACTCCTTTAAAGTGAAATACAACCCTAACATGCTCCATGCTTTGGGGTTTAGCCACATTGACAATGTTCAAAATCATCTTTGTTGAGCCGCCGCCAGCATCAATTGAGAACTTAACAACTAGACTATCCGAGAAGTCGTCGTGTACATTCCAAGGAGTACGAAAGCATTTGTTGCCAGATACAAACTGACCAGAGTTCAGAAGGTTCAATGCAGAGAGCATCAATTGCTCAATAGGTCGAACAGAGGTGACGAGCACCTTCTGATCTCGTACTTTGTTAGGACCACCCTTGCACTTTACAACCTTCTGCATCCTCTTCACCATATACATCAATGTGCGGAACGTCTGGTTGAACCAATGCTTCTTTGCAGCAGCAACTTTGTCCGGGTTGGCAAAGAGTAGAAACCCACCAGACTCATATCTCCAATTTCTTTGAAACAACTTCGTCTTGTAGTCGTTAAAACCAACATAAACTTGATGAGCGATAGTTTGATCAATACCTAAACGACAGTGTTTATTGAAGAAACGTTTGGTAATACCCCTCGCCATTATTGGGTTCTCTTGAAACAAGATCTCAATCATACTTTCTTTCAAAGCCGGAGACTGTAATAAACTGACGTACTCCGTAACCTTTAACATATGTCTCCTCTTAGTTCGTGCAATACTTTCAGGCTTGGAATTTGCATTCTGCTTGTAAGTAGATGGAACAACTGTTACCTTACAAGGTCCTGACGACGTCGGCAACAATATACTCTTCAACTCTTTGAAACTCTTGTCGTAATGATTATTCAATGCTTTCTTGAAGATGCATCCTAACAGATTCATCTCGTGTGGTTTAAGTTCCTTTCTTGACTTGAAACCTTTCATTAATGCTTTAGAAATGTCTTTTCTAATATATCCGTCATCATCAAACAACATATTTTCTAATGGCATACTAGTTTGAGTATCAATAGACATTAATGAATTTGTATCCATCTCCTCATCCTCATCACCATCGTTTGATGTATCCAATGATGAACCATTTGATACCATTGATGTTTCTCTGTCGTTAGACGTATCCATATCTTCATCTTCATTGCTAGTGCTAGCGTCAGCGTTAGCCTGAAATATCTTGACAGCTTTCTCTACTCTATTCCGTACCTCCTTGCCAATTTGTATACACCTAGTATCATTCAACTCTAGGGTAGTCATTGATCTGATGTCATCAGGTGAAAGATCTGTATCACTTACAGCAATGAACCTGACACCATACGAAAGTTCCACAATACGGAAGGACTTCATCAAGTCTTCTATTTTCTTAAAGTTTTCAGGACTCCTCCAATATCGTCCAAATACTTTTATAAAATCATTTGATTCAATGCCTAGCTGCTCGTATAGAGTCAAGCAACTGCCGTAGTGTTGACGCGATAGAAGCTTATCATCAACCAACCAAAGACTTCGTTCAAAAGATGCTCTATTCGAGACAATGATAGAGGCAAACGCATCCAATGCAGTATTAATAGTAAACTCTAATTCAGTTGTCATTTTCAATGTTAGTTATAATAGTTTGAGCCGTTAGCAGGTATTAATATGATTCATTAGGTCTTTAGGTGCAATACAAGGTGCGGTTGTAATTCCAACTACTTAAATTGAGTGAGATCTCTGCAGTCGAAGTTGAGTGAGAGGTATCTATCGCGCTAATTTTTTGAGACTCGAAATCATTTTTTTCGCGTCAACAGAAAATACCAACCTAACTTTAATCTTGACAATAATATCAACTCTAAAAGTGGGAGCATTAATTAATATACCATTAAATTCGTCTGCTTCTCGCGATTCCAATACATACATGACTTCACCTCCCACTCCTCTAATTGCTGAGCAAATTAACGTTGCAAATTGTTTTGACTTATACTTACTTGTGAGTTAGTATTTTGGGTATCTTAGGATACCCTTACCTTTTTAACAGTAACAAAACAATACAAACTAGAGATACTATATCATATAAATACTTTCAATCTCTTTCAATAAGGTGTTTATGAGGTACTTTGAGGTCAACTTTGGTCAGTGGAATGATATCATGTCAGATATGAGGGAGTGTAGAGATGCCGGCCACTGTTTATTCAAGGTATCCTAAGGGTGGTATCCTTACTAGTAAAATCAAACAGGTAAATGCTGGGAATTTGGGAGTTGGGTTTATATTGTGGTGTTGATGATACCTGGAGGTTGAGTAGATATGATAATAAGAACAACAACAGAAATAAGTTAGTTGGGTAACTTAATGGGAGGACTGATAGAGCCATCGATTATGCGTAACAACGACAGCACATCTCCAGATGAGTCGGAATCTGATACATCAGCAGAGTCGGCAGCGGTGGCAAGAGGTGCAGCTAGGACAGCTGCCACCAGTACCAGAGGAATAGTTGGTCGGCTGCCTGTGCAATCAACTTCTTCTTCAGTTGGGTTGTCAGTTAAAAATATACCAAGATTGCCTAAAAGAGCATTACCTCGTATGAGAGCGTCTTCACCTCGAGGAGTACCCAGATCAACACCAAAGATAAGAGTTCCAAAGAGTCATATCAAGGTTCCTAAGAGCCATGCTAATACAATTGCAAAAGCAAGCGATCGAGCATCGAAAGGGTTTGACATAATTTCATCAATGGAAGATGCAAATGTGGATAATAATAATGTTACAAAGAAGAGCATGCAAATTAGAATATCTCAATATATACAGCAGATTAGCTCTTTTGGGAAGGTTTTTGTTACTAATACAATACTTGGAATGGCTGTGTTTGATGAAGGGGTGATCGAATGTGTAGCACCGCCGTCATCGGATGTTGGCGGTAGTATAAAAGAAGATGTGCATATTATGCAACCCAATCTACAATTAAAAGAGCAGATCAAAGAAACAGAGGAGGATGATATGGATAGAGCAACTTTGTCACAACACTTCTTCGCTGGCGGAATGGCGGGGATATCCCATTCAATCTTATCTTTGTTAATGGATATAAAGAAAAGTAATTTAGCTGCAAGCAAGGGGACAACAAACAGTTCGATCGTCAATTTCAAAAGTTCTTTACAGTTTCCAACATTAAGGTATTCATCTGCATATATTACACATCATTCACTGGCTCATTCTGTACTATTTGGTACATATCAAACGTCAAAGCGCATGTTCATAAACAGTATACCTGATTCAACAAAAGACGAAGAGAATAATGATTCTATAAGTCACATTGTATCAATTACATTGGCTGGAGGTGTTGCTGGACAATTCCAACACATTACTAGTCATTTATCAGAACAGTGTTTAGGATTGGTTGACAAGACAAAGAATTATAATACTTTGCTAGCTCGTTTAAAGGTGGCTTCTTTGCCAAGTTGGAGATCGACTCTTCTCTCATTTCCACCATCAGCCATTGGGTTCTTGGCATTCGAGTATGGTAAGATGGTGATGATATCCTCAGATGAATAACATAATTACGTAACTTCATAGTATGATTATACACTGAATTTGACCGTAAAATTAATTGAACGAACTATAGCAAAACTAATGTAAATGATGCTGCTTGAAAGTAAAATAGCTATATAATGGAGTCTCCTGCAATTAAGAACAGAGATCCAAAGAGCTCCTCTTCTGCTGCTGTTGCTGCGGCTGCTGATCTAAAGATAGGATTCGTTTCATCGTATCATTGACATCAACAGCTTGCAAATGAGATATATTCGTACCAAACTTAGTTTGCACACTCGTCTCAACTCTTTTTGCTACTGCATCAGCTCC
>Ga0214478_101655_pt1 | contig 10713 bp, 13 predicted proteins | sample M1_20Mar14CPVII9_2_FD_178001 | JGI IMG/M metagenome (GOLD analysis project Ga0214478, IMG submission 178001) | Marine eukaryotic communities from Monterey Bay, California, United States - M1_20Mar14CPVII9sort6BwellD7 | ecosystem: Environmental > Aquatic > Marine > Unclassified | place: USA...
TGCTTCCAAATCATACCGTTCGGTTCGTGTAATTGCCTTTTTATCTTTCATTAATTCAGCCTTGATTGCATATCGCTTTTGTATTGTAATTCGCTATCTAATACCGTATACCGCCCTCTCTACAAATATACGATACTATATATCATATATAAATTGCAATATACAGGGACGAGATTACCGATCTAGGAGATCAGATCGAAGGAGCACAAGATGATTTACGAACAACTACCTCAACAACTAAATCATCAATATCTTCTATCCAGAGTGATGCAATCCAACGTGAGATACAATTAAAGAATGAATTATCGGATTTGGAAAATAGATTAGCTGTACTACGGAAAGATGCCGAGTTAGTTGCAAAGGAGCGTGATATGCTAACTAAAAGTATTAATACTGAATCTCGTGCCATATGCAAACAATCAAATCAAGAACTCAATGCAATCAAGGCTGAATTAATGAAAGATAAAAAGGCAATTACACGAACCGAACGGTATGATTTGGAAGCAAGGTTACAAACTGCTAAATTACAAAAGGATCCATCGACTGCCGCACTACAAGAAGAGAAATCTATAATACCCACAATACCATCTCTCAAAGATATGCTAACTTCTCTATCTTCCAAGTTTAGACCGGGTATTGACGACCTTAAGGAGCAGCGAAATGCAAATCAAATGTTCTTTGATACATCCTTTAAACAGTTACGATTAGATAAGAAGGAGGAACTCAAGATTGCAAAGGGTGTATATGAAACTGAAGTTAATGATGAGGATACAGCTCTTGATAATGCCGTAACCTCTTATAAACAACAGTTAGTGGACAGTGAAAAGGAGTTACAACGCAGTATTGATCAACTAAACGAACCAATTGAATCATTCGGTGTAGATGCAATCAATCAAGAGTTACTGAATCAACAAGCAATCCAACAAGAGTCGGCCGACGCCATAAAACAACAGCAATTAGATTATGAGGCAGCCCTACAAGACAGTGCCGATAGTCTAACAGCAATACAAGATGCATACGATGCAAAGTTGGAAGATACAAAACGGAATCTAATCAAGACAAAGTGTATCGTACATCTAATCAACTCAAACAAGAAGATAAGAAGAAACGATCCCGTCGTATACAATTAGTATATGAGCGTGAAGAGTTGACACGTTCACTATCTCAATTAATGGTCGATGAAAGGGAATTGTCCAAGGCCGAGTATCAAACATTAAAGAAGGACAAGTCTGATATATTAGCATCTAACTTGCAACAAGTAGCATCAACCAACGCCGAAATAGCAACAACACGATCAAAACTAATATATATCCAACAAGAACTAAACATGCTAGAAAATACATCCAAGAAGAATCATATCAAGATTGATAAACTCGAGAAAGAACGAGGTAGTTTTCGTAAACAATTGAAAAGAACTGTTAAGGTTGCTGTTAACAAGTTACCATTGGTTAGTGTAGAGTAAGAGGAAGGGATATGTGGGTATATCTGTATCATCTTATAGTAAGTTAGACGGGGAGATTAGGTGGAATATACTCGCCGCGGAGTAGTATACTATTGGGGGTAGTTGTGGAAGATAGTCAAGCGTAAGGCTAGAATTGATTGTAGGATCCGCATTTATAGTTGTGCATATGATGTGCATCTTTGTATCACTATGACGTTCATATCTCTGTTATCTACTATTTGTATCTTATTCCCCTCGAGGGGACTTGAAGTTAACTCATTGTGCATGTTGACATTGGGGGTAATTATTGGAAGGACATATGATGTGCGCTTATTTTAATCTGAATCATATGCATGTAGGGAGATAGATAAGGTAGACATACGTGGTAGACAACGAGTAAAGAGTATCGTTATGAATTAGTTACGTTGGGTTGGCCACTTTGTTTACTAAGCCACTCGTGAGGGAAGAATCTTTGCATACCTAATATACTTCTTTCGAATCCCCGAAGTGAAATATTGATGCGTAGACACACATGATGTTCTCTTTTGATCTCGTCTCTTCAAATCCCTTCTTTTGTTCTGGTGTTAGCCAAGTGCACTTGGCTACCTCAGCCGTAGGAGGGCACTCACAAAGATTAAACTGCACAACACAATCGTACAGGGGAATATCCAAAGCCTCCACTTGGTTTAGGATAGTGTCAGAATAGCAAAGGAATAGATTCAGTTGTATCATATTGAGATTTGTCTCAAGTTCCTTCATTTTGGTAGCAGCTCTCTCATTCTCTGGTACCAATTCAGGAACAAGTCGGCCTTGAAACTGACCAACGATGATCCCGGGAGTGTACGTCTTGCAACAGGTAACACTATGACCACCATTCAACCAATCTTCCCTCTGACATGTTCTTGAGCAATATGACATGCGGCGACATCCATTACACTGTTTCACCTCCGTCTTGCTAAGTGACTTGTTACACCGGCAGCAGTATGAGCCGTTAATATGAAGCGTAGCCCGGATCATATCTAACAATTCCCTAGATTTGATATCATTTGTAATACTTGTATTCTGTTGTAACCGTATTAATCCCTCCTCGATACTTCCTTTCTTACTTCTTATTGCCTTTGCCGTCTTCTGATGCAATGAAACCAAATGAACAGCCTTTAGTAAACTTTTGATAGTGCTGTACAATGATAACCCCCCCAGATGGATCATTAGCGAATGATTCGTGCTCCCTGAATCGTTCAATGAACCCGAAACACATCTCGATCAAACCTGTACGGATTGTGAAAGCACATCGTGAATCGTTTGGCACACCTTCTTTTTGTCCAGTACATCCCTCGCGTATCATTGGTAACATGAATAACGCCAAACTAAGAGCACATGGGTATTGAGTTGTAAAGTTTAGTCCCAGATCAATCATCTCTATAACAACTCTTTTGTCTGCACAGTCTATACCAGACCAGAGCTCATTGAAAGTTAGTAAATCTGATTGGTTCCATCCATCAGTCTTTATTTGATGAATCAATCCTTCAAGAAACGATACCATACAGGTTGGATCGTATGCTTTGCTGACTATCGGCGTAGCTCCAATAGCTTCCAATAGAGGCTTATCTTTTGTTGTTGCATCAGTAATTGAGTGAACTATAAATCGTGTGATATTCCTCCCAAATGTAACAACAATGCCACATAAACTACCCAAATCCTCTACGAGATCAGGCCGGTACTCACCGTTCCAAAATCCCCATTGGACAATAGATGTAAGTAGCCCGTCATGCTGTAAAAGTACGTCGATAATCTCTTTATTTCCTTCATTGGCATCAGGCACCAAATTGCTTTTTGTCATATGGTAAATCACCCCGATAAGAATTGCTATCCCCTCTCTCCAGTGCTTGTTACTTTTGAAAAAGATACGCTCCGTATCATTGCACATGCATCTAACCAATGGACCGATACTCTCAGCTATTTGCAGACTACAACCAGGCTCATACTTTATTGTCTTTATAAGAACCTCGATCCATCTAGACGGGCAAACTAAATCTCCTCCCACACTAGCCAATACTTGTTCAAATGTTTCATCTTCACACCTCTTCAAAAAGTTGAGTACAACCGGCAGTGCACGTTTATGTACTTGTCCATGAACTTGTTTATGCATTAATTCACTATTGGCATAATCACCAATGTCCATTGTTAATCCTTTCGTTTGAAGATCAAAAGCTCTCCCAACCTCCTGAACAAACTTTGCCTCAGCCTCGACTTTGGCAGCCAACTCGCGATTAGATGACACCCCATAGTTAGCCATTGCCTGATTCTCCTTACGCTGTTGGCCTTTCCTTTTCTTCGGTGATGTCATGCCGAATGTACTATACCACCATTAATGTATATGAGACTAATAACACTATCTCAAATTGTATACTCCGATACGTCGTAACCCTACGGAGTATATTGCTTTACTCTTTTCTATGTGAAGTACGTGTGTGAGATGGCTTGTACTGTACTTGTGTGTTTAGGGTATGTGTGTTGGTAGTTGGTGTATACGTATACCTATTGCCTTTTGTGCATATGATGTGCACAAAAAATCTTATCAACTTTATCTTACTACTTTTGTATTTGCAATATACCCCAATATGTCGTAACCCTACGGAGTATTATATATTGCTACTGTTCTATTCCAATTTATTATGTGTATACGATGGCTTGCTGCGTACGATATTGCTATATATTACTTTTTGTGCATAAGATGTGCACAAACTAAACAAATTTTTCTGTCTACTTTTTTTGTGTTGTTGCAATATATTTATGCAGTATTGAGCGTACGTAGAGTTTTATGTGCATCACCTACTTCCCAATGATAGTAATGAGAAGATATCGGAGTGTATAGCTGCATGCAGAGGAGTAAAGTGCCACCTCTTCTCCCTACGCAACTCTTATATCATTTTTCGAATTGATTTTTACAATGACATTCCACTTGTAAGCATTGCAGCCTGATCCCCCGCCCGCCGCTACGATATATAGAGTGTTGTGTAGTGATACTTTACTGATGAATATATAAGAGTAGAAACGATTGTTCAATACTGTATGATCTTAACATATGGTAGATAAGTTTGTATTATTATTTGTATCTACTCATGAACATAGCACACCTTAGCTCCATCGTCCTCATCACATGTTAGCGGTGTTTTGGAAATGCCCATGCCTCCACTATCCATCCAATCTTTACACTTGTGGGGTATGAATAGTATCATCTTCGGATGAATAACTGTTCATACTAATAACAACTGGTAGTTGTTTAATGAAACCGCCGTCCCTTTTTCATATTACAACCCAACCCTAATTCGCCTAGGCTACTATTGTGGGTAGCGTATTCCAAACCACCTACTTGCATGTGGCGGTGATAAAAGTAGATTGTATTTGGATTGTTGGGGGGGAAGCTGCTAATCTAAACGGAGAGTTAGGGTAATGATACTTCGTCATTCTTATTCTCCTCATACGACTACTTCTACTCTTCTCAACTAACTAACATTGTAATACCTTTCTAACTAAACCGTTTGTCATACTGGACACTGTATAGAACATGAATTGTGTTTAGAAACATTAAAAGTTCATAAGACGTGAGCGTACATCAAAGTTTGAGAAAAACGAGCACAAGATACGTGCATAAAATCAAATCTCCAGAGAGATAGAATACTCACTTATCGGAACGACGGCACCAGCATACAATAAAACTTCAATCAACAAGCCTAATACTAGTCCTAAAAGTAATACCATTGCATAGTTACTACTACGACGTCTCAAACTAAATCTTTCTTTGATATTGGTAGTGTTAGTGTTGTTATTCGCATCTTGTGTATATTGTATCATACGACAAAGTAATCCTATTGAAAAGCCAGCTATTAACGGAGATGCTTTGTAGAATGTTGATATTGATGTTGCCGCTGCCGATATACTTTGTATCGGTGGTGCTGCTGCTGATAGAGACGTCGATGAACTAGCAATACGATGATTGATGTTGATAATATGATGACTGTGTTCTAAACGACTCGGAGGCGTAGACGAATAACCAATGCTGCCTATCTTATTAGAAACGCCACCAACAGAAGCAAAAGCCGATATACCACTTAGTTGTTGCAATAATAGGACGATAATAAGAACGATACTATGCAACGATGCAAATCTCTTCATTATTGATACGTTGTTGTGATGGGTTGATTCTCTCTTTGCGACGGCTCTTTATTGATAAGATGGTTGTTATTATATTATACACTCAAGTCTATTCTTCCTTATATTGTTCTTTTATTTATGATGTTGAATATGTTATTATCACATAACAATCCACACGATCTACTTCTTTGCAATTATAAGTGTGAGCGGCTATCTATTTCACTTCTCTCATGAGAGAAATGAGGGCAATTGCAAATAATTGGGCGATGAAACGGAGTAAAATTAAGTAAGCCCTCATTCTTTCTTATCAAAATGACCTCTATGTCGCAGGCCACGACGCCGTCGGTCCAACCCTCTTACTTCCTTGCTATTATTGTAGTAATATAAGTGTATATAATAAACAGCAGTACAATGGCATCATCTTCTCCTATTTGTCGTCTACTACTGCTCGGCATCTTCATTCTATATTGCAATAGTTATTACAGCAATGCATTTGTTCCTCCACCTACGTCATTGACGTCTAAACTTTTACAAAAACAAATTTTTGATGCACCTTCTCCAATACTCTCCTCCTCAACAACATTGCAAGCATTACCAATTGATGAATTACTCGCATCTACAGGTACTACTTCAGTAGTATCAAGTGCGTCGTCATCTCATTTATCATTATTACTGCAATCATCATCTACACTTCTATCCTCTGCCGCCACTGATACTACTACCGAACTAGTATCAAATAATATACTATCAACATTACTACGAACGCCAACATTATGGAGTGTATTGGCAATGACATCAATTGTTGCTTTATTGGTTGCCTGGGAGGAGGCTATTGAGTAAGTTTCGTATTGTATTGTTTTTGCTGTTTTAGTTGATTGCATATCTTATGCTCATATTCATCTAATATCAATTCTATATACACCCCAACACATTACACAACCAATACCAACACTACATAATACACAATAACAATAGAAACATTCGACATAATACACCCAAGCCAATAATGCCAGTAATCGATTCAATGTTAGCAGAGGTAGGCGGATTAGGTTTTATTGGTCTCTTCCTATCAACAATAGTTACCGGGGGACCATTAGGTCAAATAATTTCATCATTATCATCCAACTATTTAAATGATGATGAATTATTACTCGAGACATTTGAATTTCTCCATACATTCTTCTTTCAAGTTGGTATATTATTCTTTGCCATTGCTGGTATTGTAGTTGGTGCCGTATTAAAAGATGTTCAATCATTATCAACTATTAGCGAATTGGCATTGGATACTGATGGAGACGGTGAGGTGTCGTTAGATGAATTAGCAGATGCATTGCAAGTCGATTCAATGATTGTTGATTTAGATGGTGATGGGATAATAACACAAGAAGAACTAACCGAAGCGATACGATCAAAGTCAACAAACATAAATTCCTTCCCCAAGACATTTATCAATGAATGGAATAAGAATGATATTGATTATGCATCTGAAAATTTAGTTGTTAGACAAAGAATGATGGATAAATTTCAATTACCATCAACATTTAAAATTGAAGATTACTTTGCACAGATATTTGGACATAACTTGGAAGAGGTTGTGGAATTGTCACCCGTTACCTGGTTACCATTAATACCATTAATTGCCGTTGATAATTCAGTTGATTTATCACGAGATGTAGTCTCGGCAGCATCATCTAATGCATTTGATAGTGCTGGATACTTTTATGCCACGCCATGGGTATTATACTCAACTATACTATTACAAATCATAAGTTTAGTATGGAGTACATTTAATTATTGGAAATTATCAGCTATTAAAGAAATGTTATTACCAACATTAGTAAAGGAGCATGAGGGTAGTGAGGCTATACTGTTACCACCACGATATGAGGATAAAGTATTACTGGAGAGGTTTAATTCATCACCATCTTTCTTTGCATGGGGTGAACAATTCTTTACCGGAGGCGGAAGTAAAGTAAATCCACCAACGAATGATCATGAAAAGTTATATGGTGCAATGGGAAGTAAGTTACCAAGTATAATGAAAGATTCGATACAATTTCATACATGGTTATCAGTGGCATTAATTGTTTATAGTACTACACAGATCATCTTTCGGGATGCCACGGCATTGTATCTAAATGCCAATGTCGGTGATCCGGATACGGTAGTACAAGAATTGGTATTGTGGAGTGTATTCGTTGCGTCAACAATCTTTCAATTGAGTCTGGCACCAACAACTTTCTTGAATTACTGCTTTGTTACTAGTATAGAAGAGTTTGTTAAGGAAGATGTTGTTAAGAAGAGTATCGTCTTTGAGGATATGGACTTGGATAAACTGTGGAAACGATCTGTAGTATCTACTTCGACGATTGATGAGGAGAAGATTGAAGAGATGTTAGTTGATGAGGTATTTGAATTGACTGAAGGGGAAACAACACTACTTAATGGGGATGATATTAAGGCGGAGGAGGATCCTGCTGTCAAGATTGAAGAGGTTATAGTTGTCAAGGACGAAGTGGATACGGCGAACGGAGGTGGTATAGAGGTAGAGGAGGACATAGTCGTTGTAGAAGATACGGATAATAAGGAAGTAGAAGATGGCGTGGTCGAGGAGGATGATGCGGCCGAGGAGGGTGTATCTATCAATGATTCGTCGAAGAGAAGCAAGGTAAGATCAAAGTGAGTAGAAGAGTGAAGTGAAATGTTCATATGATGTTGTGTTCATATAATGTGTTCGTTTGCTCATACTAATTGTATGCCTTCCCATTCCTCTCTATAATACCTTCATAAAGATTGAAGAGGATCCGAGAGAAGATTTGGAATTGAATAAGGAGGAATTAAGCCTTCCTCAAACCAAGGGATCTAGTGCTCGATACTTGGAGAACTTATCACAAGAGAATACCGATGCCACATCGACCCCTCAGACGAACAACAGGGGATCTAATTTACGCTCGTTGGTCAAAGATATGAAGCCTATAAGGAAGGGTGGACCTAGAAACAACTACCTTGACTCTTTATAGGCTAAGTTAGGTAATATACAAGTTACTAAGTAGTAACTAATAGGATAGTGCAGATAGAGTAATCTTAAGCTGTCACTCTATCTATCGTTGTATCCTTATTATATGTCCTAAATCTAATCTATCATATCCTCTCAATATTTCACTCGTATTAGCTTGCAAACGTCGTATTCAGACTCATCTGTATACTCTTGTGTCTAAAAACAACATTCTCTCTATACACACCCTTTTGTAAGTCCTTAACAAGATCTATTGGAGATGTATAATTCTTCGTCACAACTGTATCAGGGCCATACCATATGCCATGCATATACAAAATGTATTCGGCCTCCATTAATATCGTAACAATCTTTAACTTTGTCATCTCATCGTGCTCTGGTTTGAGTTCCATTGCAATGTATTCTATAATATGACTATTCAATAATCGTTGTGCCCCTTCTATTACTTGTCTCTCAAACATTTCCACATCAAGTTTAAACATTGATAGACGGTTTGTTATCAAACCATCCTTCCGATTCGGCAAACTGATCTAATGTTGTTATGTTCATTTTTGGAAGATGCGCATTATCACAGTTTATGATGATGAAAGAGAAAGATTATAACACATGTTAGTACATATGATATACAGCGGCAATCAATGAAGGCAAACTAAGGTCAAATGAAGTAGGCGATTCGTCAAGACTTTAAACACACGAATTCTTATCATGAAATACTAACGCGGACTTTCCTACCAACCGATTCAGCAGTAGCATATGGTTTCTTAAACGTGAATGCTCCGGGATTGTTCTTCGTATTACCTGGGATGTATAGATTGAGAGATTCTGATACATTACCAACTCCTTTTTGTATTGGAGTGACAAAGTTAGGAGTTAACCAGCCATTCAACGATAAACTCTCACAAAAGCGTATTGTATTCTGTAGGTTAGGCTCGAATGTATATATCCTAGATGCTCCATGAGCAGCAGCAACTAAGCTGAACCAACCTATATTGCCACCGACATCTAAGAATATAGATTCTTTGCCCTCCGCCTTCTTCTTTTGATATAGATTTGCAATGATATTTGACAGTCTCGTCTCGTAGTAATAATTGTATTGCATTATTGATGCTCGTATACTATCAATTTTCTTATCATGTGTTGCAATATAGAATGATTTGGGTAATCGCTTTGAGAGTGCAATGAATGATTTACGAAAGCCCTCGTTCATCACCTCAACTACTCTACCATCTCTGAAACTTTGCAATAACTTTATACACATATGACTACCACCGCTACTACTATCATTAGTCATTATCGTTGGAGCATCGTTCTGTAGTGATGAGTTGTCGAGGAACCTCTCTGACATGCTGAAGTATAGATATGACCCATTGAGTAGCATCCCCACAATGATGTAGGCATAGTATGATGGGAGATTTCATTTTTATATACTTATAATCTTATGAAGATTTCGATACACAAGATGTGCAATAATAAGAAGATGATGGCAAGAAGTACTATGGGTTGTGATTGACCAAACAGACTATGCGGGCCGCCGTGATAATAGATAGGGCTTGGTTGTGGGGTGATGAACGGCGGCCTTTTATTTCCGTTTGATCGCTCAACGATTCATGCTTTATTATTATTTTCTACTTTTACTTTTGCTCACATCTTATGCTATTGTTTAAAACAGTATGTTCAGTGACAAATGGTTTTGTTAGAAGGTATTACAATTACAGTACGTAAGGTATGATCAATATCAGTATCCGAAGGAAGCCGAAGGAGGGAGGAGTATCAACACGGCGGTGTAAAGAACGCTCCCCAATCAGGATAACCCGTTTGATTATTGTCTGGTATCCCCACTAGTTGACACTGTTGATCTGGTGGTCGAGCAATGTCTGATATGATATTCATCCTTCTTCTTGTACTTCCACTACATCTAACGAAATGGCCAGGGTTATTTGCTTCACAATTAGCTTCCTCACAAGTTGCCGAAGTTATAGCATCAGGGTTTACCTCGAAATTTGCTAATTGGTTGGTTATCTGACTCTGGAAGATGCGCATGATCACAGTTTATGATGATGAAAGAGAGGAGATTATATGTTAGTATACATGATACGCAAGG
>Ga0214478_101656_pt1 | contig 10707 bp, 12 predicted proteins | sample M1_20Mar14CPVII9_2_FD_178001 | JGI IMG/M metagenome (GOLD analysis project Ga0214478, IMG submission 178001) | Marine eukaryotic communities from Monterey Bay, California, United States - M1_20Mar14CPVII9sort6BwellD7 | ecosystem: Environmental > Aquatic > Marine > Unclassified | place: USA...
ATCTTCTTATAGTTCTTCCCACTGCTTAAGATGTCAAGCTTGTACCTATCCATGATGGTCACGAGTTGTTTACGAACGTCCTGTGCCCTTTTCATACTACGTGCTTGGATAAAGTTCTCGAAGCACCACGGATTACTAAACTTGGATGCTTCCCACGCCTTGTATACAGCAAGAAGAGTTAGATGATCGCCCTCGGCTTGGTGGAACTTTGACTTCTTCATATCTGCTTGCCCTTGTTTATCACGAGGCCGATAGAAGGGATTATCAACACTCAACAGTGCAGTGATTGTAAGGATTTCGTCGGAGCAACCAAGATCAACAGACAGCAGAAGCATTTTAGATAGGTTGGGTTCCAACGGAAATTCCGCCATCTTACGCCCAAGCCTAGTCAATAAACCTTCGTCGTCAAGTGCACCAAGAGCATTCAATCCTTCCATCGCCCCAACTAAAGTTGCAACGGGCGGTGGATCCATAAAGTCAAATCCCAACAGATCATTAATCCCCATAGCCTTGAGTTGCAGCACAACATTGCCCAGATTAGTACGCTGTATCTCTGGTATATTCGTGGACAGCATTTCATTCTTGTATGCCATCTCTGTGTATAGTCTGTAACACTTTCCTGGACCGGTCCTTCCTGCACGACCTGCTCTTTGTCGGGCACTAGCTTGGGAAATGGGCGTGACCACTAACGAATCCATTCCAAGTTTGGAGTTGAATGCCTTTTGTTTCGAGAAACCAGGATCAACAACATAATAGATCCCATCAATCGTCAACGATGCCTCGGCAATGTTCGTTGCAACAACACATTTCCTTGATCCAGGTGGTGCAGGTTCAAAGATACGAGATTGCATCTCCGATGGAAGTGACGAGTAGACTGGGAGGATGATTAACTCGGGACCATCATGGATAGGTACAAGCTTGACATCTTAAGCAGTGGGAAGAACTATAAGAAGATATGTATGGCTATAACAGCAGGTTTCTTCACGAATGCCGCCAAGAAACATCCTCAAGAGGGGTATTTAACCCTGGTCGATCAAAATCCAGTGTACATTCACCCATCATCTGCAATCTTTAACAAGAATCCTGAGTGGGTCATTTATCATGAGCTGGTCTTAACCACGAAGGAGTATATGAGAAATATCATGGTAATCGATGCCAAGTGGCTCATTGAGTTGGCACCCTCCTTCTACACAAAGGCAGATCCAAACAAAATGACCAAGGCAAAACGAATGGAGAAGATTGAGCCCTTGTTTGATAGGTTCAACCCCAAGGATTCGTGGCGTTTGTCGAGGAGGAAGGGATAAGAAATGCGAGGCAGACAAGTACACCATTGAGTAAAAGCAATAAAGGAAGAGCAGAGTTGATCTTTTCCTAATCCTAAGTTAACCTAGTGAAATAGCTATACCATCCTTCACATGTTATATCCGGCATCGTCTAACCGTTTGTTTGCTCTTTTGATAACCAAAGAGAAAAATGTATCATCGACGCCATCCCCTCCTTCTTCAATTTCAGTTTCTTTTGTCTTTTCATCATTATTAACCTGTCCCCCCTGCAGTCGACCAGCAAGCTTCAAGAGCTTTACACAGCACGTCTTAGAGATGTATCTATGTCGCTGATTATACTCAACGCCCACCATATCAAGCATACCTGGCACACTGACCAAGACAAGAAGCTCAATGCACAATGAAGGTCCGAGAAGAAATGGATCAATAGTATAACCTCCCTTCCATATTGATGAAAGACAAGCATCTGTTATTGAGTCCATTGTTGCAAGTCGTGCCTTTGTTGCTTCAGCACGCAAAGTGAAGGTAGACTCATTTGAGTCAAAATGATATCCTTGACCTTCCCATGTTTGGCTTTCTCCATTATCTACATGTGATTTCATTACTTCTCTGGTATAAGCATGAACGGCTCTTGCCTGTTTACTCAGAGACTCTCCAATCATGTTTGGCTCTATCGGTACCCAGATAAGCATACTCAAGAAGTAAAGAATACAACCACCCATAGTGAATACAAACCTCCATAGGGTAACAGTACCAATTGAGTCATAATTCTTTGCAAAGGATGTGCCGACATATGCTGTAATGAAGATCACAGCAAAGCCGTAGTTGGCGAAATATAATGCTACTCCACCAAATGTGACTAGCCCGAAAAAGATGACTGCTAACGATATGTTTGGAAGTGTTATTTGAATAAGGTACATGACGAGGGAACTGATTAATAAGCCGATCACTGATCCTCCTGTTCTTGATATAATCTTTTGAAGTGTAGATCCTAATCCTGGCATCGAAATGATTGCAACAGTCATGGAGCCCCAGTGACTATAGTATGTCCACTGATAGCCTTCTCCTACAAACATGGGTATAGTTGCAATAGTGTATACAATTGAGAAACGAATACAATATATCCAAAGCGCTCTGTTGGGTGAATATGTAGGTAATGATATAATGGCAGCCATATCTTTGAAAAGATTCGGCATCCTTCCAAGTTGCCACGGATCTTCCATTGTTTCTGTTGCTGCATCTTGCAATGTAGATTGTATCAGTTTGATCATTTCCACTTGGGCATCGAGTCCATGTTCAGCAAGGACTGACACTACTTTGGATGCTTCCTCATTCACTTCGTCAAGAGCACTACTCATACGACGTTTGAAGTATGGTATGTGTATTAGCCATGAATGTTGGCAAGCTTCTCCTATGCATATGCACAATTTGCCTACAGCTTTCTGATATTGTGCAACCTCTTTACATGCTGCCTTCTTTTCCTGAATCAGAAGATAGATGAAACCACATCTGATAATGTCGAGTGACTTTACTAGAGTCTGAATCTTATTCTTCGTTTCGTTACTATAACTGGATGACTGGTACCTTTTAACGTCAAACCCAGCCACAATCTTCTTTGTTGCATTCACCGGGATCTGCTGATGTATGTTTGTGATCTCCCACTCGTCATAAGCAAACTGAGCAAATGGTAGAGAAGAAATACCACGCCCCAGCTTGTCCCATGATTGGTATAGTTCCATTCTAATTCATAAGTACCTAAAAGCTCTGGAAGAATAGACGTTGCAAGGTACACGCTCCACCAATGACAGTCCATAGAATAGGTTCCCATATACTAGTAGGGCTAAATCCGGTATGCACCGGCATGAACGTTGTCAAAATCTTACCAAAGAAGAACCATCTCCCGCCAAATGGAGTTGCAGTAATGAAAGATACTAAGAATGCAATTGGAAGCATTGTATATCGATAAATGTAACTAATCGATCCAAACAATGCACAGAAGATCATGGAGAGAATGACACTGTCAATCCATGGATTTTGTCTTGCAAAGTACCACCCTGATCTCCCGGACAAAGAATGTGGCTAATTGAAAAGGAGCAAGTGCAGTGGTATCCATAATAGTATTGTCCCTATAATCATTTGTAAACCCGCTTTTATTGCTACCATGATATTTAGTTTGCTATGATCGATCTCAAGGAAATGACCATTTACCTCTCGGCAGTACCTCCTTGTGAATGGCATTATAATACTTGTGGATGTCACTGTAGGAAGGCGAAGATATAAATATCTACTCTGTGATTTATCTAGATTGTGTAAAATTTGAGCACATGATGTGCACATACCTATATATATTGAATAACTTACCTTTTATATATAGATCTTTACAACTATATTGTAGCGTTTAAATTGCAAACATGCGTATTACGCCGCCGCCGTCACCAACCAACATACTTTCATACTAATAAACCTTAAGAGTAAAAGAATCCTTCGATTTGCCTCTTTTCATTTCGCACTCCTTGATCAATAGGGTGAGTTTGACACGGCGCTGTATATAATCGCTTTATATAATCTAAAGTAAATTCATATCGTTTCATATCTAACTAAACTGCAATTAATTATCTATAGAAGCGTTTCAATTGCAATGATGTGATTACACCGCCGCCACCCCAACATCAACCAGTCATCAGTCAACAAAGACTATATTAAGTCCCTGAGGGGGTTTACCCCCAATCCCTGGGGGAATTTCTGTTTTCTATTTACTTCTTTTCATTTCGCGGCGCTGTGATAGTATATATATATATATATTTCAGACGGAATAGGGTGAGTTCAATGGCGGTGCTTCATATAATCTGAAGTAAATTCATATCGTATCATATTGTGTCTTTTGTTTGAAATTTTAGTACTTATACATCTCATTTTTTTGTTTTATATCACACATACAGTCAGGACCCATGGTGTCCGTAGTAATTTTACTAACAAATACGGGGGGTCGGTATCTTTTGCCGCCGGAGAATTTTGAAACCGACCCCCGGTCACTTGACAGGCCGCCGTGAAGATTTGGTTACTGTACCCCGGTCCAGTTCTTCCGGCGAGGCTTCATAAGGTTACGCAGTAAAGAGCTCAATCGGATACGTGTCTCATATAGGTATCTTAGGATACCCAACAAGGGGGGTATAGTTAACTGGCCGCCGGATGATTTTTCAAACTATACCGGGGTACAGTACTTGTGGCGTTTATTGCGTGCTTGTTAGTCGCCGGCCGCCGGAAGAAATAGGGGTAACTGCACCGGGGTACAGTACTTCCGGCGGGGGGATACACCATGGGTCCTATACAGTCTATAATTTATATCATAAATCAACAACATGGGTAATATACCACCAGGCATGGGAGAGGGCGGAGCGCCAAACGGCACCGACCCTAAGAAAGATGGTGCAGATGATGCAGATAAAAAGAAGAAGAAACGATTTGAACCACGTCCACGTACCACAGGACAACGTCGTAAACGTCGTCAGGGACCATCGGGTATACAGCGTATACCAACTGTGGTACCTACCTCAAAATGTAAACTCAGGCTATCCAAGTTACAGCGTATTCAAGATTTTCTATTAATGGAGCAAGAGTTTATACGTAATCATGAAGTATTCAAGCCACGTGAGGAACGTGATCAGGAGGAACGTGAAAAGCTTGAAGAATTACGTGGTAGTCCAATGAGTGTGGGCACGTTGGAGGAGTTAATTGATGATAATCATGCAATTATTAGTTCATCTATGGGGCCTGAATACTATGTAAACATTCTAAGTTCGGTCAATCAAGATTTGTTAGAACCGGGAAGTGCGGTATTATTGCATAATAAGACTATGAGTGTTGTGGGTATATTAGAAGATGATGCTGATCCAATGGTTAGCGTTATGAAGGTCGAAAAGGCACCCTTAGAAAGTTATGCCGATATTGGTGGATTAGAAGATCAAATTCAAGAAATTAAGGAGGCTGTGGAATTACCACTTGCTCATCCTGAATTGTATGAAGATATTGGTATTAAGCCACCCAAGGGTGTGATTTTATATGGTGTGCCTGGCACAGGTAAGACTTTGCTTGCCAAGGCTGTGGCCAATCATACCTCGGCTACATTTTTGAGGGTTGTGGGTAGTGAATTGATTCAAAAGTATTTGGGTGACGGACCCAAGCTTGTCCGTGAATTGTTTAGGGTGGCTGATGATTTATCTCCTACAATTGTGTTTATTGATGAGATTGATGCCGTGGGATCAAAACGTTATGATTCAAGTTCTGGTGGTACCAAGGAGATCCAACGTACCATGCTTGAACTTCTCAATCAATTGGATGGATTCGATGAACGTGGTGATGTCAAGGTTATCATGGCAACCAATCAGATTGAGAAGTTAGATCCAGCGTTAATCCGTCCTGGCCGTATCGATCGTAAGATTGAATTCCCCTTACCAGATGTCAAGACAAAGCGTCACATTTTCAATATCCATACCTCCAAGATGACAATGGGTGAAGATGTTGATTTGGAAAAGTTTATTATGAGTAAGGATGAGTTAAGTGGTGCAGATATTAAAGCGGTATGTACCGAGGCTGGTATGTTGGCATTGAGAGAGCGCAGGATGAAGGTTGTCCAGGAAGATTTTGTCAAAGCTAAGGAGAAGGCGTTATATCGTAAGAAGGGTAATATTCCTGAGGGTTTGTATCTCTAATAAGATGGTTAGAGGGAAGAAATTGCAGCGATGAGGAACTATCGATGAGGATTAATCGGGGGCTACTTGCCGATATCCTTGGGATATGCTTGCTAGTATACTTTATTGGTTAGGATACCCTAAGCTGATTGTTGTAGGGAGTAAGAGTAAGTCCTACAAATTATTGAACAACTATCTCTCGTGTGCTCTTTTTTATCTTGTTCTATATTACGGTTGCTGGAGGAGGAAGTATCAGGTAAGAAAAGGTGTTTGTTGTGACAAGTCATTCTGTGATGCGAACACTGGTCTCACATTTTCTCACGCTGTCTCTAGAAGATCATAATAGTGGGATATAATCTGTGATCCTTCAGTCATGCTATGTCCCAGATTCGAAGAAGAAGCCTAGACTTCAAACATCGCCGCCCTGACCCTTTGAATGTGCTCATAAAACACTATAACAAACCAAATGAAACCTTGCTAACAAAGCAAACATTATACTGAACAAAATTGAAAAGAAGTAGTGGCATATTGACAAAAACGTGTGAGATGAGAGTCTTAACTGTAGTATTGATTCTGTTAGGCCTCACTGTGGCTTGTGAGTACTTTTTGACGAAGATATGATACGACAAGAAGCCCACTTACTTGAACTAATCTTTGTCTCTTCCAACACCTATTAGCTGGAGAGGAGGGTGATGATGTGCAGCTTGTCTTGGGAGATGACACAGAAGAGACACAAGATTGTGCCGACGAGTTGCAACTCGAGATAGAGGATCTATTTAATGATGTTGATGTCGTTCAGACCGAGGACTTCGATACAGATGATGAAGGCTATTCGTTTGACACAGATGAAGGCTACGATGGTAAGCTTCATTGATTCATTGTATGTGTGGGATTGCAGCTATATCTCAAACATTCAACCACTTCAGTCATCATCTATTTGAATAATGAGATTGTAAACGGTAACTGCTCCGCTGTCATCGAAGACGTTCTAGATATTATAGACGTTCCTCAGGTACAGGTTTACATCCGCGGATCATCAGATCATCATCATCACCATTACTCGTCATCTTCATCAAGCAGCAGCAAGAGTCGACGTTATTGGAAACGAAAGTCATTCCGAGGCTACCACAAACGATCCACAAGTGATGATTATGGTTGGAGAAGAAACAAGCATGGTCGATGGTGGCACAAGAAGAGGTCGAAAGGACGTTCAAGGTCACGCTCTTCCATGGATGGATATCGCAAGAAGAAAATGTGGTGGTGGGCAAAGGTAAGCTTTTAGGACAAGCTGTGAGTTGCAAGGACATCCATACTAAACATCTCCTCCTCTCGTAACCTCAACAGAAGAAGCAACATATGACAAGGAAAGAGTTTCGCGATTGGTATGAAAAGAAGTATGGCTCATCTGGAAGCAAGTCCTTTGTATCCAAGTCGTCCGATGATTATGATTCTGCTTCAAAGAAGTCAAGCTCCGGTGACAAGAAGAAGACGTCTGACTCAAAGTCTGGTGATGCCGATTCGAAAGACTCGGGTGTTGGTAAAAAGAAGGAGTCTAGTAAGAAGAAGACACCTACCAAGTCCAGCCTCCGCTCTCCCAAGCCAAAACCATCGCCAAAGCCAAAGAAGAAAGATGCGTCGAAGAAATCTAGAGGAGAGAAGGGTTCGGATAAGCAGACCTCTAAGGAGAAGAAGACGATGAAGAAAGTGGCTAGGAAGTCCTCCTCAAAGCCAAAACCTAAGAAGGACAAGAAAAAGAAGGGGAAAGCACAAGAAGATGATGAATAGACTTGATTACAAACTTGTGCTGGCTTGTGACTGAATGTTTGATTGTGATGAGCTGAATGTTTGATTGTACCCGTCTGTCTGCAAACTGTTGCGTTATGAGTACCTTGTCTGAACATCCTATACTGGCTCGCTTGTGTTTGATTGATATGATATGATTGAATAATGTATGCTGAATAGGATCCATAAGATAATACTGATTCACAACCTTACTTGAATGGTCAATAGCAATAACACTCTTTTACTAAGTTGTTTACAGCAGTTCTTATTCACTCAAGACTTCACTCTTCAATCACATATATCCTAACAAATATCAATATGAGAACATATAGCTACTCATACATTGTATCACTGCTGTCTGTACATTTGTAATATAGACCCTTCTTACACACAATTCATGAAGGGTATACCGCCACAATCTTTCCCATCATCTGAAGTAGTCACAACAGATTCATTGCCGCCATTTGCATCCTTGGTCACAACAAACACATCTAATGTACTTTCTGGGTTATCAAATGACTCATCACCCATGAATTGATCTACAGTTAATCCTTCAGGAGTAGGAGAAACGTTATGGCGGGGAAATGTATCCACGGTTGAGATTCCTTCTCCATATTTTTCTCCTTCATAATTCAAGGTCTTGACGCTGGTATCCAAGACACCATGCAATGGCGGCTCATCCTCGTCATCGCTAACTTCAATACCATTCTCCAGATTCGATCCCCACATTGGAATGGCATGAATAGGGGGAGAGATGTCATTAATGGTGCTATCACAAGGGAAGGCTCCATCTTCTTCACCTGCATACCTCTTGTTTCGGTGTTTGACAACAAACATTAAAGTAAGAAGAGCTACCAAACCAACAGCAACGCCAATGGGTGCCCAAAGATGTACACCTGAAGGACTAGACTCTTCCCCACCGGCATTAGCCGAGCCTGATGATGCAGAAGCCAGATAACTATCTCTAAACGTTCCATATTCTTCACTCTCAACCATATCTGGTTCTTCAATCATAGTGCCACCGGCAATACCACCACCAGGCATTGCGCTATCAGGCATTGCCTCATCAGGCATTGCAGCATCAGGCATTGTATCAGGCGTCACTGGAGGCGGCATGATAGCACTGCTTTTGGCAGACTTGGAGAAGAAGTTTGTCTTAGCGCTCTTAGACGGAGGAACGGTGGTAATTCCAGTAAACGGTGTGGCTGTCGTTGTGCTTCCATTTGATTTTGAACTCTTCGTCTTTGCACTCTTTGATTGGCTACATTCACAGAGCTCGGGGGTCGAAGTAGATGTAGCATCCGTTATTACAGTTGCCTGAGTGGTAGTACTGTCTTGACTTTTAGCAGACTTACTCTTTGAACTCTTGGAGATGGGTGTTGTTGTGGAACCAGTGAAAGGAGGTAATGTCGTTGTACTTCCATTCGATTTTGAGCTCTTACTCTTTGCACTCTTTGATGAGCATACGCAAAGCTCAGGAGTAGAAGTTGTTGTAGAGTCCGTGGTACTAGCTGCTGTACTTGTAGATGCTTGAGTTGTCACAGCAGTGCTAGAAGAAGGGGGTAGTGCTGTGCTTGTTGTTTCAGTACATTTCACGGAGCTTTTTGCTGACTTGGACTTGGATTTTCCACTCTTTGTTGTGCTAGTAGTACTGGCGGCAGTAGAAGTAGTTGTTGTTGATGTCTAAAGAGAGATGAAACAGAGAAGACATATGTTAGTTAAGTGGTGGATATTCATATGGGAAGATCAAAACCGGCATCCTTTTTACAGAGGAAGCTTTGGCTTACCTCATCACATCCCTTTGATTTCGATGACTTGGTTTTTGCACTCTTAGATACAGGGATCGTTGATGTTGTAGACCCTTGAGTAACTGTTGCTCCTGTAGTTGTTGTCTAAAGAGGGAAGGACGAAAGTAGATGGTTAGTAGGTAAATGATTTATTGGTAGCGGTATCCAAAAGATACCCTCGTATTCTTCTCTCAGACAGATAGACTAGACTTACCTTCGATGATTTGCTCTTTGAACTCTTCGAGACAGGGATTGCTGTCGATCCAGTTCCAGTTGCTCCCGTTGTCGTTGCCTGTACACAGGGGAAGGGCGAGAGGAATGCATGGTTAGATAGGATTGGAATCTAAAAGATACCCTCGTATTTTCTATTAAAAGAGCACTACATATAGACTAAACTTACTTTCAAAGATTTGCTCTTTGCACTCTTCGAGATAGGGATTACTGTAGATCCAGTTCCAGTTGGATCTGTTGCCGTTGCCTGACAAGGAGGTGAGAGAAGAATGCAAGTGTAAGCAATGAATATATCGATCTGCGATTGAAAATGAAAACTCTCAACTTAACAATCTGTCTTACCTTGGAAGACTTGGAAGATCCACCTGAACTCTTCATTTCTGCAATACCAGATGCATCTGATGCTTCACTATCTTCACCATCACTAGTTCCATCGATATCAATAGCCTCTGATATACCCATCATAGTTGCTAGGGTAGTGGTAGTCTTGGATTTGGCTGACTTTGATTTACTACTCTTGCTTGTCAGCATATCAGTCGGCGATTCAGTAAATGTGGTTGGTGCTGAAGTCTTGGCCGACTTTGATTTACTACTCTTGCTTGTCAGCATATCAGTCGGCGATTCAGTAAATGTGGTTGGTGCTGAAGTCTTGGCTGACTTTGATTTACTACTCTTGCTTGTCAGCATATCAGTCGGCGATTCAGTAAATGTGGTTGGTGCTGAAGTCTTCGCTGACTTGTGAGATTTAGCGCCTGTGATTTCAGAACTAGGATCTAAAAGCCCCCATAGCTCGTCTCCATTGTCATTCCAATCTTCATCATTAGCTCCAGCAATACCATCAATCAACGACAGGTCCTCCTCTTCTCCTGTCCAAATTGCAAAGTTATCTTCAATGGTTCCTTCCTCCTCTTCTTCTTCCACTAAATCCCAATTGAT